>SDBV01001027.1_pt1 | contig 41224 bp, 25 predicted proteins | sample 2277081 | NCBI WGS metagenome assembly SDBV01 (sample SAMN10402039, study PRJNA504765) | marine sediment metagenome | isolation source: marine sediment core GS10_PC15, 223 cmbsf | place: Arctic Ocean: Southern Knipovich Ridge | collected 2010
TAAGAGACGGAAGACCGAAGTCAGGAGTCAGAAGAAGAGACTTCCTGAAAAACAACTATTAATGTTTCGTAAACCAGCTTTGGACTTTTTACTCATTTTAGCTTCGGTCTCCCTTCGGTCGCCATAGGCATCGCTTTCGCATAGCTTCAGCGGAGCAAAGCTTGCCAAAGGCGATGCGGTCTTCCGACTTCTGACATTATTTATGATCTTCCATTAAATTCAGGGTAGAACCAATTAAATATTCTCCTTGCTTTTCAGCTTTTGCAATTCCCTTACTTAAAAAAAATTCACCGTCAAGCCAACTACTTTTTCAAGATCACCTGGGAGCTTAATTCCCTCAAAAGGATGTGTACCTCCAAAGGTATGACCTGCTCCTTCGATAATTTCGATTTTTGCTTTTGGATTCCAGGATTGAATTTCCTTAACAGTCGACACCGGAACGGTAGGATCGTCAGAGCCATGAATAGAGAGCATGGGAATTTGTATTTTTTTCACCGCCTCAGGTACTTGCAGGCGATGCTTGTTTGCTTTGAAATTTTCAACCAATTGATAATCCAATGGCATTTCCTGATTGGTGCGGGCATTGTGAATAAAAATCCTGCCGTTTTTTTTCCAATAATCCAGCTCCTCTTTGGAATGCCATGCTCCCAAATTGTTTACAGCTGCCCAGGTCACAAGCTTTTTAATCCTGCGATCTTCATTGGCTTTCAAAATTGCGGAAGCTCCTCCACGACTATGGCCCATCAGGTTTAAACTATCCAGGTCAAGCTCACTGGGTGGGATTTCACATTCCTCAGAAAAAAGATAATCAATCAAAACGCCGGTATCATCCAGTTCGATGCAAAAATTATTTTTGGCAAATGCCTCCAGGTCGGCGAAATCCTGTGGCTTATCAGGTGTTATTCCGTTGTGAGAGAAATTCATTTTAACAAAAATAAATCCTGCTTCGGCAAACTTATCGGCAATGATGTTAAAAGGTCCCCAGTCTTTAAAGCCTTTAAAACCATGATTGAAAATAATGACAGGCTTGGATTTGCCATCATTTTTAAATCTGGCATCAGCCATGAACTCCTTGTTGTTATGTTTTGAAATTAGTTTGATATCGATACGTTTCATCTTTTTATATTTTTAGATTTATTAAGCGCTAGCCAAGTATAATTATTCTTTTGAGTACCCTTAAATTGCCCTGCCACGCCCACCTGACGGCGAGGCAGGCCGGTTTCATGACTTTTTAAATAAGGAATTATTAAACATATGAATACATAAACTTTGCTTCCGTGTAAATTGATATTATACTTGCATCATCTTTTTTTGCATGTCATTGAATCTAAAAGAAATACAAGCCCCGATTGCTCAGGAAATGACGGATTTTGAAAATAAATTCCGTGATTCGATGAAGAGCAAAGTCCTATTACTGGACAAAATAATGACTTATATCGTAAAGCGCAAAGGAAAACAAATGCGCCCGATGTTTGTCTTCCTCTCCGCCGGGATTACAGGAGGAATAAATGAATCTACTTATCGTGGATCTGCCCTCATCGAACTGTTGCATACTGCCACTCTTGTACATGACGATGTGGTAGATGACGCCAACTACCGACGTGGTTTTTTCTCCGTCAATGCACTGTGGAAAAATAAAATAGCCGTGTTGGTTGGGGACTACCTGCTTTCCAGGGGATTACTTCTTTCTATTGAAAATGGGGATCATGATTTATTGAAAATCGTATCCAATGCAGTAAAAGAAATGAGTGAAGGGGAGCTTTTACAAATGGAAAAAGCGCGCAGGCTCGACATTGATGAAGAGGTTTATTATGAAATTATAAGGCAAAAAACCGCTTCATTGATTGCTTCTTGCTGCTCAGTAGGAGCCAGTTCATCTGGTGCAGATGCTGAGACAGTTGAAAAAATGAGGCTTTTCGGTGAAAAGGTTGGGATGGCCTTCCAAATCAAAGATGATTTATTTGACTATGGGACTGCTGAGATTGGCAAACCTTTGGGCATTGACATCAAAGAGAAGAAGATGACCTTGCCATTGATCTATGCACTTCGCAATGCCTCATTGATCGAAAAGAAAAAAGTAATCTTTAAAATTAAGAACCAAAGTCATAAATCAAAAAAGGTCCATGAGGTGATTGAGTTTGTAAAAGGTTCAGGTGGTATTGAGTATGCAGAGGAGATTATGAAAAAATATTATGACGAGGCATTAGACATCCTTAGTTCATTTAACGATTCTTCATATAAAAATTCGTTGAATTATCTTGTTCAATATACTATTTTGAGAAATAAATAGGTGTAGGCAGGAAGTATATCTTATGGATTTTTACACAATTTAAAATTCCAATTCCATACAAGCCAAATCTTGCTCTTTTACATTTTCTAGAAATGAATTAATCTCTGTAATGTTTTTGGTCATCATATGAGCTATATCGTTGGTAGTTAAATTACTGGTTCTTATCCAAATAATTTTAGGCGGATGCCCGTTAATCAAACTAATTTCAAAAAAATCAGAATCGAATGTGACTATGGCAAATCCTTTTTGTTTTGCATATTCCCAAATTAGTTTGTCTTCACTATCAAGTAGACCGCAATCTGACACATGCTTGCAGTCGGAAAATATATGTTGGAGCTTTTTTTTAATTCTGAAAGAGATGTTCTGATCGAATAACAATTTCATGAAACATGTCGTAATTTATGCTCTCGATCAGCAGCATATGCCAGGCATGCTTGTATATCTTCTTTGGTCAATTCAGGAAAATCTTCAATTATTTCGTTTATGTCCATTCCGGCAGCCAACCATCCTAATACATCATAGACAGTAATTCTTGTCTCTCTAACGCAAGGCTTACCAAAACGCTTATTTGGATTACGTTTGATAATATTTTTGTAATTCATAATATAAAATGTCTTTTAACAAATTTACCTATTGAAATGATAACTTCCAACACTTATAGGATTGCCTGATTTTTAAGGCTAAGTTATGGATAAATGTGGCTCATTTTGATCCTCTACCCCAATCCATACACTTTCACCCCATGATCGTCTGATAATTTTTATTGATGAACATTTCATAATTTATTCATACGAATGAAAATTATTTTTGAATTGGATAATAATCCATAATTTCAAGTTTAAGCTAATTTTATAAAAATGAAACACCTGTTTATTTTAGCGGCGACCCTATATTTGATTGCTTGCGCAGAAGAAAAAGACCAAAATTATAGTGGAAATCCTAAATGGGAAAATGAATATTCAGGGATCTGGAAATCTGATATTGGAAAACCCGGAAAAATAAACTTGCTGAATGTCGCTGAAATTCAGCCAAGAACCAATGCACTGGAAAAATTGGGAAAGTTGGATTTTCCAATTGATCAACTGGACATCAAGGCGGAAGTTAGAGGAGGAAAAACATATCTCCAGTTTCCATTGGAAAAGAATGAGCAGATCTATGGACTTGGTCTAAATTTCAAAAACGTGCATCAACGTGGCAAGATTTACAGACTCCATATGGATCATTATGGAGGCCGGGACAATGGAAGGACGCATGCCCCGGTGCCATTTTATATTTCTTCCAAAGGGTATGGTGTGTTGATCAATGCCGCAAAATATATTGATATTTATGTTGGAACCGGATTGCGAAAAGACAGCAATACCCCTGCTAATCCGCAAGACCGGAATACAAATAAAAGCTGGACCTCAGCGCCATATTCTGATATTGTGGAAGTAGTGGTTCCGGAAGATGGCGTGGAAGTCATCATGTTTGCCGGCGAGAGTGTACAACAAGTTGTTCAAAGATATAATTTGTATTGTGGAGGAGGATACTTACCTCCCAAATGGGGACTTGGTTTTTGGCAGCGCACACCTACCTTGTTTACCGATGCCGATGTGCAAAAGGAAGTAGATGATTTTAAAGCGCACAATTTCCCATTGGATGTCATTGGACTTGAGCCCGGATGGCACTCTCGGTCGTACCCCTGCACCTTTGAGTGGGATCAAAGCAGATACCCAAATCCAGGTGAATTTATACATAAACTTAAGAGCGATGGTGTCCGGGTGAATCTTTGGCTCAATCCATACGTTTCCCCCGAAGGGTCGCTATATGATAAAATTGAACCTTATACGGGAACTCATACCGTCTGGAATGGAATTGTGCCAGACTTTATGACCAAAGAAGCTTCAGAAATTATGGGAGCACATTTTAATAAGGAATTGCTGGATAAGGGTGTAAGTGGATTCAAAATTGACGAGGTGGATGGTTATGACCAATGGGTCTGGCCGGATAATGCATCTTTTCCTTCAGGATTGGATGGAGAAACCATGCGACAAATATACGGCACTTTGGTTCAGAAGTGGAGCCATGAACTATACAAGGAGAGAAATGAAAGGACCTATGGATTAGTGAGAGCATCAAATGCAGGAACTTCTTCTTTTCCATATGTGATCTACAATGACTATTATCGGCATGAGGATTTTATTACAGCCTTGATTAACAGTAGTTTCATTGGAGTGCTTTGGACGCCTGAGGTTAGAAAAAGTGATACACCTGAAGAGTGGTTGAGAAGGATGCAAACTGTATGTTTCTCACCTATGGCGATGATCAATGCCTGGGCTGATGGCACCAAACCATGGTCATTTCCCGAGGTCTATGAGCAATGCCAGGATGTTGCATTTTTGCGTATGCAAATGCTGCCATATTTGTATGCTACTTTTGCCAAATATTATTTTGAAGGGATTCCTCCTTTCCGAGCTATGGCTATGGAGGAAGGTTTTCATTTCAAAGAGGAAGAAGTCACAACTGACATAAATTCAGATACCAATCCCTATGCCGTGGCGGTGAAAAAAGAGATCAAAGATCAGTACATGATGGGCGAATCCATACTGGTTGCGCCACTATTCAAGTGGAAAAATGAACGTGATGTGGTGTTGCCAAAAGGAAACTGGTATGACTTCTATACCGGAAGTTATGTTGGAAATGGAGAAATTATTCATATTGAGGCCGGTCTGGATAAAATTCCTTTGTTTGTAAAGGACGGAGGCATTATACCCATTATGCCGTCTATCAGGCAAACTTCAGAATGGAAAGAAAATACTCCTTTAGAAGTAAGAGTCTATGGCAAAAAGAATGGTACGTTTGATTTGTATGATGATGATGGACAAACCTTTAATTATCAGCAAGGGGAGTTCACTTTAAAGAAATTAAAGGTCTTGAATGGTAAAGGAGTTATTGAAGATATGAAAACTGATGGCCCCTGGACGTATGGAGATGTTTCTTGGAATTTCATGTCAAAATGAAAGTATTATAATTTTAGAAAAATGAAAACAATTAAACACCCAATCAGCTATTTGACTATGATCTTCATTTTAGCTTTAACTAATCCGTCTTGCAGAAATTCAAATGATGGAAATTTCAGTATCGTTGACCGACCGGAAACCGGGCAAGCCAATGATCATTATATAAGTAATCGGGCTCCATTAAAACCGAGTATGTTCATCAAACTTCCAATAGGTTCCATCGAACCTCGCGGTTGGCTGGGAGAATATTTGATTCGTCAGAAAAATGGATTGACCGGAAACCTGGGAAAAATCAGCGCCTGGTTGCAGAAAGAAGATAATGCCTGGCTCTCCAAAGAAGGCAAGGGAAATTGGGGATGGGAAGAAGTGCCATACTGGCTCAAAGGCTACGCTAATATCGGGTACATTCTGGAGGATCAGGAGATGATTGATGAAGCAAAAATCTGGATTGAGGGAACGATCAACAGCCAGCAGCCCAATGGTTTTTTTGGACCTGGATTCGCATGGAAAAGCTATGTTTCTGAGGAACATAGAACTGAAGTAATAAAAGCACAAGAGACACAGATTCAGGATTATTGGGCCAATATGATCATGCTATATTGTTTACAGTCTTATTACGAATATTCTGGCGATGAAAGAGTGATCAGCCTAATGACCGACTATTTTAAATATCAGTTGACAGTTCCTGATGAATTATTTTTATCAGAAACCAAGTACTGGCAACGCATTCGTGGGGGAGACAATTTGCACAGTGTACTTTGGCTGTATAATAGAACTGGTGAAGACTGGTTATTGGAACTAGCTGAAAAAGTCCACCGGAACACGGCGCCCTGGGCGAGCAGAGGTCATACATTAAATGAAATTGGAAACTATAAAACTAAACGAAAAGGATCGGAATGGCCCGACTGGTATGGAGATCTTATAGATTGGCATAATGTGAATGTTGCTCAGGCATTTCGCGAGCCTGCACAATATTACCTGGTCAGTCATGAAGAAAGCGATCTTCAGGCTACCTATGATAATTTTGATATAGTTCGTAAGCATTTTGGTCAGGTTCCCGGAGGTATGTTTGGGGCAGACGAAAATGCCCGACCGGGATATGCTGATCCCAGACAAGGTATAGAGACCTGCGGAATAGTGGAACAGATGAATTCTGATGAGCATTTGTTTAGGATTACCGGAGATGTTTTCTGGGCAGATCATGCTGAAGAAGTAGCTTTTAACACCTATCCTGCTGCTGTCACCGAAGACTTCAAAGCATTGCGCTACATCACCAGCCCCAATATGGTTCAGAATGATAGTAAAAACCATCATCCTGGTATTGATAACAGAGGCCCATTTTTGATGATGAATCCATTTAGCTCGCGATGTTGCCAGCACAATCACGCACAGGGCTGGCCTTATTATGCCGAGAATCTTTGGATGGCTTCGCCGGATAACGGGATCGTTGCTGCACTATATGTAGAGAATAAGGTAAACGCGAAAGTGGGCAATGGGGTGGATATTCAGATCGAAGAAGTTACCGACTATCCATTTGAAGAGGAAATCCGATTTAGCCTGTCTACAAAGCAACCCGTGAATTTTCCATGGTATTTACGTATTCCCGGATGGTGTACCAATGCTGAAGTTGTCATCAATGGAAGTAAGATTGATATCAACCCGGAAGCGGGAAAGCTAGTTAGAATGGAAAGGACCTGGCAGAATGGCGATGAAGTTGTGTTGAAAGTTCCGATGGACTTATCCATAAAAACCTGGGAAAAGAACCACAATAGTGTGAGTCTGAATTATGGCCCAATAACATTTTCATTAAAAATCAAAGAAAGGTATGTACAATTGGAAAGTGATGAAACAGCAATTGGAGATTCAAAATGGCAGAAAGGCGCCGATACAAAACAGTGGCCATCGTATGAAATATATCCGGATTCTCCGTGGAACTACGGTTTGATCCTGGATAAAAACAATCTGGAAGCTTCGTTCGAAATTCATCGAAAACCTTGGCCAAAGGATAATTTTCCCTTTGCGGCTAATGCAGTACCGATATCCATTTCTGCCAAAGCCAAACAAATTCCTCAGTGGAAAATTGACGAATATGGGCTTGCAGGGGAATTGAAAGGCAGTCCGGTATTGTCGGATGAAAAAGAAGAAGCAATTGAGCTAATCCCCATGGGAGCTGCCCGATTGCGCATTAGCGCCTTTCCGGTGATTGGTGACGGGGCTGACGCGCTTGAGTGGTAATTTTTTTTTAATGATAATGTTTAAACAATTTTTAAATATATGGAAATTGATATTATGGTGAATAGACAATGGTTTGTTGGCATATTCTTCCTTTTGATGGGTGGTATTTTTTCTTCATGCTCCACAGGAGATTTAGTATTGAGTGGAGGTGATTTGCAGTTGACCTTGGGATCAAACGGGCAAATCACAAATTTGGTAGATTCCAAAAAGCATACGGATTATTTCCCAGAAGGGGAATCTGCTTCGCTGATGTCAATAAGGGTAAATAGTGAATTTGAACGACCATCTTCCCTGGTTTTTAACCATGAGTCAAACGAGATTACCTTATATTATAAAAATAATGACGTTCAGGCAGTTGTTAATGTTGAAGAAAAGGATTCCCATTTAGTATTGGAATTAATATCCATTTTCCCCCAGGAAAAAGTAGAGTTGGTGCTCTGGGGGCCTTATCCCACAACAATCAACCAAACGGTTGGGGAGACCGTGGGAGTAGTTAGAAATGAGGATTTTGCTGTTGGAATTCAGGCCTTAAATATCAAAACCCTAGGAGGTTATCCCAGTTCGGAAGATGATGTAGATCCGGCATATGATATTTTTGCGACCAGCAGTTTGCAGGATATTAGTGATTCGCTGAATGTATTGTATCGCGGACAAACGGCAAACTTACCGACTTCGGGAGCGTGATCCAGGCCTATTGTCGCGACAGGTCAGCAGCTCGTGTGATACCGGTTTGGAATCATGACAGATATGAAGTCCCTGCTTTCGAGGATGGAGGTGTGATAGGCACTAAAATTGCACTTTTTGGTTGCACAAATCAAAAAGCCCAGGAGATTATTGGCTTAATTGAGATTGAAGAAGGACTTCCCCATCCTGAATTGGACGGCCAATGGGCTAAAGCAAATCCAAATGCTTCAGCTTCCTATTTGATTATGGATTTTGGAGAATACAATCTGGATGAAATGCTGTCTATCACCAAAAAAGCCGGCCTCAAATATCTGTATCAGGGTGGGCCGTTTGAAAATTGGGGACATTTTAAGCTAAAAGAAATTCCCTTTCCCGACAATTGGGAAAGCATGAAGCGGTGTGTGGATCGTGCCAAAGAGGAGGGTATCGAACTTGGTGTTCATACACTTTCAAACTTCATTACGACCAATGATCCTTACGTCACACCAATTCCAGATCCAAGATTAGCTATAGTTGGAAAAAGTATATTGAGCGGTGATGTTGGAAAAGCTGATTTTGATATAGAAATTAAAAGTCCTGATTTCTTCAATCAGATGAAAAACAACAGCCTTCATGCTGTGGTGATTGGTAATGAAATAATTCGATACGAGAATGTTTCAGAAATGGCTCCCTGGCTTTTGTTGAATTGCCAGCGTGGGGCTTATGATACCAAAATAGCAAATCATAATAAAGGTGATGAGATAAGGAAACTGATGGACCATGGATATAAAACCTTTCTGACTAACAGTGAACTGAGTGAGGAGTTGGCCATGAAACTGGCAGATCTTTTCAATCAAACCGGATTAAAACAAATTTCATTTGATGGATTGGAAGGCAATTGGTCAACTGGGTTGGGACAGTATGGAAGACAGCTATTTACGCAAAAGTGGTACGATAATCTGAATCCTGAGTTACAGGGCAAAGTGATCAACGATGCCAGCAATCCGGGACATTTTTTTTGGCATGTCTATACGAGGATGAATTGGGGTGAACCGTGGTATGCCGGATTTCGCGAAAGCCAAACCAGTTACCGACTGATGAACATCGACTATTACAGAAGAAATCTTATGCCCGCCATGCTCGGTTGGTTCAGGTTTTCTGCCGAGACAAGTCTGGAAGATGTAGAATGGCTTATGGCCCGAAGTGCAGGTTACGATGCAGGATTCGGCTTAACAGCTTCCCCAATCACCTTTAGCAATGCACGGGGAGAAGAAGCATTGGAAACCATAAAGCAGTGGGAAACGGCAAGGCTGTCCGGGGCATTTAATGCAGATCAGAAAAAGCGCATGGAACGCATTAGCAATGAATTTCGTTTGAAAGCCAAAGCAGAAAAAGAATGGATATTATACCAATTTGCATTAATGAGGCATGAGCACAAACAAATTATTCGTCAGCCAGGTGAGCCGGTGAGCTCTTCCTTTACATTTGAAAATCCAAATAAAAAGCAGCCTTTCAGATTTATCATTACTGCGCCAAAAGAGACAGCCATCAGTGAGATGTATTTGGATATTGATAATTTTAAAAAAATCGAATTACCGCTTACACTTCCTGCGGGATATTATCTGAAATATGATGGCGGAGCAGAGGCGATCATTTATTCAGGTCACTGGAAAATGATATCTTCCGTTCCTATGGATGCCCAAATATTAGAATTATCAAAAGGAAGCCATAAACTAATTTTTGATTGCAAGTTTGAAAAAGGCAAAGACTCAGTGGTTAAGTTGGAAATGAAAACGATAAATGATGGAGAATCCGTTTCTTCACTTTGATAAATATATGTAGTGAATAAGAGTAGAATTCAAAATAGATCAATGAAAAAAATTCTAATAATCATCAGTATTTTTTGGTCGACAAGCGCAATCGCTCAGGAGCTATTTACAGCACCTAAACCAGATGTCAAGACACGCTGGATTAGTCCTGAAAATCCTTCCGGAGAAAAAGGGAAAGGTGGGCTGACGAACAAAGGCGCTAAAGGAAATGCATTTTATATCATTCAACCCGGAGCCACCCAAATACTAATGGATGTGAAAGGAGCAGGGATTGTCCAGCGGATGTGGATGAGCGGAACCATAGCTAAGAATGCCAAACAGCGCCGTGCGGTCATCATCAATATGTACTGGGATGACGCTGAGAAACCGGCAGTATCAGCGCCCATTGGAGATTTCTTCGGAGTCGGGCTTGGGCTGATGGCTAGATATGACAATGAACTGTTTTCCAGTCCGGAGGGCCGGTCATTTAATTTCACCATTCCCATGCCATTTCGCACAGCGGCGAAAGTAGAAGTGGTCAATGAATCATCCTCTCAGGTCTTGATGTGGTATGATATCAATTACCTGGAAATGAAAAAAATGCCCGAAGATGCCATGTATTTTCATGCCTATTGGAGTAGAGACCTGAAAACAGAATTGGCAAAGGATTTTCAGATATTGCCCAAAGTAGAAGGGAAAGGCAGATTTTTAGGAACCAATGTTGGTGTGATCGGAGATAAAGGATATTTAGGTTCTTGGTTTGGAGAAGGGGAAGTAAAAATCTTTTTGGATGGAGATCATGAACATCCAACCCTTCAGGGAACTGGAACTGAAGACTATATCGGTTCCGGATTGGGACAAGACGTTTATCATGGACAGCGATTTGGTTCATTGATTTCAGATAAAGCTAATGATCTGTATGCCTTTTATAGATTTCATACAGCAGATGCGGTGTATTTCCATGATGATATTATTGTAAGCATTCAGCAAATGGGCAATTCAAATCGGACAAATCTTCGTAAAATGCTTAAGAATGGCATGGAAGTTTTACCTGTTTGGCGCCTTGAAACGCATGGACAAAATGTAGTCAATGGCAAAGGAAAGCCCATGGAGCATGTCAGGTTTTTGGATATGGACAATCCTCCGGATGTTATGAGTTACGATTTCCCTGCAGGTGGCTCTACAAATTATTATCGGAGAGATGATGTTTCGGCAACGGCTTATTTTTACCTGGATCGACCGGAGAATAATTTGCCTGCTATCGCTCCTGTTGAGTTGAGATTGAAAGACATGAAAAAGAAGGTTTGGGATAGGTTGGAGAAATAATGTGTCGAATGGTATTAGCGGAAGCATACCTCCTGTAGCCAGGAATTCCGCTTGTACTCATTGCCTGTGCAAGAGAGAGACTTTATATCATGCAAATCAAGCAAAACCAAATTATATTTGTCGGGAAGTCTAAAATACAGAACACATACTGTTTTTCTTTTGTAACAGATTGTGTATTATTTGTCGGGAAGAGGTGTTGGCTTGTCGCAAACACTAAATCCATTGTAGGGAACTGCCATTTGTTTGTTGGGAAGTCCATTTTTATTGTCGCGAACGGATTTTTGGTTGAGGTGAAGAGGTGAACGAGAGGTGTGAACTTGAAATATTTATGTGTGAACTAATAATAATTATGTGTGAATAGGTTTTGATGAGGTGTGAACTTGGAAAAGTTATGGGTGAACTTGAAATAGTTATGGGTGAAGAGCATATTAGGAGGGGTGAACATCCATAGTCAAATCCTGTCGGCAAGGCAAGGTCTCGCTTGTGTCAAATATGGTTGACAATTGAAAACTCAAATTATTAAGGTAGTAAACGCATAAAAGATTACATATTGTTATCTTTGAAAAAGGTACAATTAATCATGCTCACTGAATATTATTAACTAGAAAACGAATACCCATGAAGGAATTTTTAAGAATCATTTTGATATTCATTTTTATCATTTCCGGTTTTTTAAACTTTGAGTTAAATGCCCAATCCCAAACCAATGACCGGGCGCAGTGGTTTGTGGATGCCCGCTTTGGCATGTTTATCCATTGGGGTGTGTATAGTGGGGCTGAAGGCTATTGGAAAGGAGAGAAGCTTCGAAATGACAACGACTATTCTGAATGGATCTATTACCGCAATCGCATTGAAAAAGAAGAGTACCTGACTTTGCTCGACCGCTTTGATTGGGAATCTATCGACCCTGAAGAATGGGTGATATTAGCTAAAAAGTCAGGAATGAAATATGTGACACTCACCGCCAAGCACCATGATGGATTTGCGCTGTGGGATAGCAAAGTTTCAGATTACGACGTAAGCGATCATACAAATCCAAAAAGGGATATTGTCAAAGAATTGGCAGAAGCTTGTCAGAAACATGGACTAAAGCTCGGCCTTTACTATTCACATTGGGTGGACTGGGAGCATAAATACGGATGGGACCATCAAAAGAAATTTATCCAATTACTGACGAGCAATATGATCAGTACTGGCAGGAAAAAGTGATGCCGCAAATGCGGGAATTGCTCACCAATTATGGACCGGTTGGCGCCATGTGGTTTGATATGTGGATCCATCATTCACGAACCATTGTTACAAAAAAACAGTTGCTACAACTAAAAAGCCTGATTCGGGAATTGCAACCCGATTGCCTGGTAAATTCCAGGTTGGGACTTTCTGTGGAGGAGGATAGCGATGTGGATTACCGTACTCTTGGCGATAACCAGCTAGGCAGTAAAAAGCTCGATTACCCATGGCAATCCCCTGGAACTGTCTCCCATTCGTGGGGATATCATGCAACGGATTCCCGATGGAAATCTACTACTACCTTGCTCAAATCATTGATCGGAAATGTGAGCCTCAATGGGAATTTTATGCTCAATATTGGTCCCCGGGGAAATGGAGATGTTCCTTTCGAAATAAGGCAACGAATGCTGGAAATGGGGGAATGGCTGGATGTAAACGGGGCGTCAATTTACGGGGCTGAAGCATTTGATTTAGATAAAGATCAGCATGATTGGGGGAAAATTACCTATAAGCCAACAGCAGACGGTAAGCACATATTATATCTGCACGTGTACAATTGGCCTTACGATCACACCCTGGATCTGACGGGGGTAAGTACCAAACCACAGATGGCTTATATTTTGAAGGACAAGTTAAAATCTCCCTTAACCTTCACGCATAACGAAGTGCATACCGAGATCAATTTGCCAAATATGCAACCGGATCCATTTGTTTCTGTAGTGGTGTTGGAGTATGGTCAGAAACCTGATATTGTGGATGGATTGGTGGCAAAAACCGTAGATGGCGGATATGCCTTAACGCCCGCAAATCTTATTTCTGAAGAAGGGGATAGAACCGCAAAAGGAGTCGATCGAAGAGGCACAGTTCCTGCTCATTTAGTTATCGATGAATCCTATCAAGCTACATGGAAAATATATGTAGATAAATCCGGCACAAAGCAAATCGATGTTTCCTATAGCTTCCAGGGAGAAAAGCCAAAAGGAACGATTTCTGTCCTTGCAGCCAATACCACCTTGAAGCATAATGTAGATCCAACCGGCTTGACGGTAGGAGAACCAAACCGCGATTATCATATTGATAATTTTGTATCAAACAGGGTTGGTGGCATTGACTTTTCCGAAAAAGGAATCTATGATATTACTCTGGAAGTGGAGGCGAAAAAGGATAATGCTATTAAGTTTCAGTGGTTGTGGGTGGAGTAGGAAAGAACTGAAAGCTCGATCACAGCGCATTGATTACATTATGGTTTCTCCTGAATTGGCAATTAAATGTATAAATGCTAAAGTCTGCAATGGAAAAGAAAACTATTATTTATCCGATCATTATCCGGTGGTAGCAGAGTTTGATTTGTCCAAATAAACTACCTAAGTAATCAAACCATAAGGACACTTCATGTTCTCAAAGTTAATAATTGAGAATTGTGTTACAGCTATCAACTTACTTCGGCTGTGTTTTCCCCGGCCAATCATCTGTTCTGAACGGGGAGGCTGGCAGGCCATTTTTGTTGAAGAGATTACACTCCGGATTGATTGCCCATCCATAACGAACCGCAACAGGTGATTTTACCTTATCGCTTGACACGAATACTTCCCCGCCGACGATTTGAGCATTGGCCCAATAAAATTTCTTATCTTTGCCTGCGATCTGAAAACCGCTTAATTTCTCCCCTTTCACCTGCAATCCTTTTCCGATATGATCGAAGGCAATTTCAATGTCCTGGCCATTAATCTCCATGGATTTGTACAATGGGCCTGAATAAACAATGTCCTGGTTGTAGGCAATTTTCTTCGCTGCCAATGCCAGGCGGTGCCCTACATCCTGCTTGTTCCGTGGGTGTATGTCAAACATTTCCCCAATGTCGATGGTGACCGCCATACCTGTTTTGGGAAGGCGAAGCGCCATGAACTGAGCTTCCCGAAGTTCTGCCCAGGCATCTTCCTGTGGTTGTTCAGGGATGTCCATAAAATTGGCCAACTGCACAAACAAAAACGGAAAATATTCCATGCCCCAGCGTACTCGCCAGTCTTCGATCATGGATTGAAAAAGTGACCTGTACTCATAAGCGCGACCGGCGTTACTTTCTCCCTGATACCAGATCACCCCCTTTATCCCAAACGGCACGATGGCATGTAGCATCCCATTATACAAACTAGCCGGATAGTGCGAATACCCCTTTATTTCAGGAAAAGCAGGCTCCAAACCGGTTTTATATTTCCATGGCCCTGAAAGGTCTTCCAGTACTGCTCCGCTTGGCGCATAAAGTTTCATCCTTTCTTCCGGCCCAAGGAAATTTGGTGTGGCCCATCTATGCAACAATCTCACAGCGATCACATTTTTTCCGGCCTTAGCAAGCTTTGCAGGCACGGTATATGATGTGAAATACGGTGAGCTTGTAGTGCCAAGCTCCACTTCATTAAAATAAACAGTTGCCAGGTTATCTATTCTGCCCAGGTCAAATCGCAATTCCTTGCCTTTAAATTCTTTCGGGACCTCAATTATTTTTCTCATCCACACAATTCCATCCAATTCTTTCTCCCAATTTGGTGCGATTACGGCAGGCCAATCGTTGGAATTGTAATTGACTTTGTGTACACCCAATTCCAATCCCTTCAAGGAAGTTTTGATGAGCTCATTTTTTTCAATGCTCCGCTCATTGTTGGCAGCAATATCATCTTCCCAATTCGGTCCATTTTCCAGGTCAATCACTCTGTCTTTGTATTCAGGCAATGTTTTTAGCATTTCCGCGCTTGCCCATGCTTCTGCCGGGGTTCCTCCCCAATTGCAATTGATTAGCCCGATGGGGACGTTTATATCTTTATTGAGTTCTTTGCCAAAAAAATAGGCGACCGCAGAAAAACCTTTTGCCAGCTCGGGAGTGCATTTGTCCCATTGTCCACCTTCTAGGTCATCTTTTGGAGTTTTCCCAACTCGCTTAGGCACATAAAAAAGTCGAATGTCCGGAAGATTAGCGCCCTTCAATTCTTCCTCAGCATTGTTAGAGTTTTCTAGTCTCCACTCCATGTTGGACTGTCCTGAAGCGACCCACACATCACCAAACATGATGTCGCTGAATTTTACTTCGTTGTCTCCTTTTATCGTGAGTATATATGGCCCTCCGGCAGAAAATTCCGGTAGGTGTACCATCCATTTTCCTTCCGATGAAGTTATTGTAGAAGATATCAATCCGTTGATTTCTGCGACAATCTTTTCCCCTGGATTGGCGCTTCCCCAAACAGGAGCATTTACCCCTCGTTGAAGCACCATATTGTCAGAAAATATTTTGGCTACTTTTACTGCTGAAAACAGGTTAGAAGCGCTGAATAAAAATAATAGGATTAGAAGATTGAAATTTAAAAAGTTTCGCTTTGCCATGATAATTGGGTGGTGAATTAATTTAATAATTGAAACTATAAGTATAATGATAATTCAACTTGAAATGAAATGATGCTGGCTTGATGTTCTTAATAATTTAATAAAACACCACATCACAATTTGGATTTTTTGACTTGAAATCGTCAATTTTTTTAGGTGAGATCTTATTGTTATAACATTTCAGAACCTTAAGGCCATCAAGATTTGTAAGCGCTTTTATTTGTTTGATTTTAGTTTTTGAGCATTCAAGAACTTCCAATTTTCTGAAGGATGCTATCGGGGACAAATCTTTCACATTCGTTCCGGAAAATTTTAATTCCCTCAATTCAGTCAATCCACTGATCGCTTTCAAATCAGAAATCTGAGTGTTGTCCAGATCAAGTATTCGGAGTTGTTTGAGTGAGGAAAGAGCCTCAATATTTGATATTGGATTTCGTGGACATTTCAGTTGTTCGATTTGCTTTAAACTGATTAAAGGGTATAAAGAGGTGATTTGACTATCTGTGAAGGTCAATGATTTCAACCTGATAAATGCTGGAATTGCGTTGAGATTATTGAGTGATATACTTTTTATAAGCAATTCTTTTTTACTGACCAATTGATGAAGTTGCTCTGAAGAGGGCCTTCCGGGAAGCTTATACGTATCTTTGAAAATATTCTGCCATTCATCATCCAAATTGCCCCACCATGCTCTTAATGTATCCGTTTTATACACAACGATGGAGTTAAGCTCATCAAAATTCAATTTAGTAAAATCTTCGTCTGTAACCTGGGTATGTTCAAAATATGCCGCCTTAAAACCCTTCAGCTCATTCAAGGCTGTAATATGTTTGATTCTGGTATTGTTAAAAAGAAGTGTATCGATTTGTGACATTCCGGAAAGCGCCGAAATATCATCAATGCTTGTGTTTTCAAAATTTATAACCTTTAACTCAGTTAGGTTTTTAATTGGAGAAAGATCTGTAACCTGAGTATTTGCTCCAGCTAGTATGCTGAGGTAGTGTAAATTTTCAAGTGGAGATATATCGGATATTTGTGTGCCAGAAAAATCTAATGTTTCCAGCTGGGGCAGGTATTCAAGTGGGGAGAGATCCATAATATCAGAATTATTATGAACATCTAAAGTTGATATTTCAAGAATTTTATGTGCCAAATCTTTCGTTAGTGTATCGCCCAATTCAATTTTAGGTCTTAAGATTTTTATCCATGCTGCATCGAGATTATCCCAAAAAGAAATTAACTCTTCAGTTATAAATAGGATTTTGACATCAGGCCTGATCTTATTGAAGGTCAAAAAATCGTCCAGGTCGATTTCAGTTTTATCGGCATGAACGATCTTCAATTTATCCAGTTCCTTCAAGGCCATTAAGTCATCTACTCTTGAATTTTCAAAATTGATTTCTTCCAAATTATCCAGATGACGAAGTGGGTTCAGGTCGTTTACCTTTGTATTTCTAAAAGTTAGTTTCTTAAGGTTAATCAGTGAGGAAATTGGTCCAAGGTCATTTACAGAGGTGTTGGAAAAATCAAGATAAATCAATGATCTCAAATATTTAATAGAATCCAGGCTTACAAGATTTGTGCTGGAGCAGTTCAATTCTTTCAGATGTGTTAGCTTGTTTATGGAAGGCAGGCTGTCAATTACGGTTTGTTCCAAATGAAGTAATTCCAAATTATTGAAATTTTCAATGATGGTTATACTGCTCACAGGAGTATTATTGAAATATAACTCACGAAGTGATTTTGAATATTTGAGAGGCCTCAGATTTTCGACCGAAGTATTTGAACAATTCAGTTTTTCAATCGTCGTTAAATTCCGGATTGGGAACAGGTCATTAATTTCTGAAGAAGAAATGTCAAGATTTCTAAGATTTTTAAGTTGATCGAGTGGCTTAAGGTCGGAAATGAATTTATTTTTCGAAAGGTTTATATCCTCTTTTCCGGCAGCCCTTTTTACAAAATAAATAATATTAATCGAATCAATTATTTGCTGACCTTCAACCAAATAGGTTGAATCAGAGAATTCCTGAATTTCACTCAGCAATAATCCCTCCTTAACTTCAATATCACTGCCAAGCAAGGTCTGCCATTCGCGACTCAATCCTGACCACCAATAGGTCAATTCTTCATTCCTGCTTAGTTTTGTGGTATAAATGCTGGCAATTTTTAAGTCTTTATTTTCCTCATCGACATTCACTTCTATATACCTCTCCTGATCAGAATCGATACTGTCGTTATCAATTGTGATTCCTTTTAGGTTTCTCATCATTTTGATGGTGAAAAATAGTTGACCTTCCTGATTTACGTCGTTGGCAATATCAAGAATGGTAAATTCAAATTTCACCTCTTTAAAAAAGAAATCAATATCTTTCAGGTATGCCTGAACGTCTTTGTTGGTGACCACCTCCCGATTTTCATCCAGATCATCTTCGATCTGTACTTTGTCATCTTTAAATATCTTTGCGAAACTTTCATTGATAATGACATCCTTATCTTTTGTGGAAATTGTATTGTCCCCCAGTACATTCATCGAAAATTGTAGAAATGACACCATTTGACGCACTTCTGCTTCGTACTCTTCCATCTCCACATTTTCAGTAACTTCATCCTGGCCAAAGGATAAATTTGGCGCCCCAATGATTAAGAAAAAGAAAAGACAGTAAGTGATGAAAGTGAATTGGCTAATTCTCATAATAAATGTATTTGAGAAGTTTGTCTTTCTGGTCTTCCGGAATTTTAGAAAGATTCGATATAAGCCATCCGCTATTATATCCTGGCCTGTTAAATTCCTTAAGTTGAAAATACCAATCCTTCAGTTGGAAAAAATGGAAAGAAACGTTGTTTATGGTTTCAAAAATCAAATTTCCTTTTTTGATTTCATAAAGAAACAAGGTTCTGAAGTCGGGTTGATAATCTTCATCAAAATAATATTCAACGGTTTTCGGGTCATTAAAAACCTTTATTAAATTCATGAAATCAAGTTCGTGACTCATGGGATGAAGAAATTTTGTAATCGCTGTAGAGTCTGTATAGAATAGTTTAGTAAACGGATAAAAATACACATTGTTAATTACCCACTTTATTCCAAGGTTTTCTTTTTCTAACACCAAGAACAAAACAACGGTTCTGGATTGTCCTTTATACGTAAATTTTGTGTCAACCTCTGCAAACCATCTGCCTCCATAGTAATCAAGAAAGGAGGGATTTTTTTCGTCAATCATTTCACTTTTAAAATCCTTTTTAAGATCCTCAGTGATGTTTTCATTCTGACGGTCAAAAAGCATTTCTATGTACTTGGACCTGAAGTCTTTGTTTCGGTAATTTTGACTTCCTTCATAAAGCCTCTTTCCCTGGAGATCTTCTTCTGAATTGAATCGTCGAAAAAACTGATTGATTTGTTTGGTTTCAGCATACATAAAAGACTCATCTCCTAAATAGGAGCCAATATCCTGAGCCGAAACCAATGTACAGACAAGTTGCAGGACTACAAGCGAAACTATTAACCTCATGGAGAAAAATGAAAATAATTGATCAATATAGTTTATCCTGGTTTAGTTTCCGATACCCGGATATCACCAAGTAGCACATCCCAAAAACCGATGATCCTACCCTGAATCTGAGTTTGTTTTCGCTCCACATAAACAGTAATATCTTTTTTGGTGGTGTCCACATATTTTAAGCCATCATCAGTTTCGCCGGTAAATCGTTGATAAACGGTGATTACGCCAACATATCTGCCGTCAGGTTGCCTCACGAGATCACTGATGTACTGAATGTTAAACCAATTAATTGTTATTCTATCATAATTCAGCGCCATCAAGCGTTGAAAATATCCACGAATGCCATAGTATTTAATATCCTTTCGATTCAAAGACGAGACACCCATTTGGCTACCTTCAGCAAATAATTCTAACGCGCGATCAATAACCCGGTTGGCTTCAGAAAATGGAGTGTCTTTGTTCCCGATTATACTGATGTATTTCCCTAAATCCTTTACCTTTTCTAAAGCAAGTGAATCGATGGCCTGTTTTCTTTCAGGGCTTATTTCGGGTTGAGCCATTACAGATATCGTTACTACAAACAATAAAATGAGGCTTAAAAATATGTTTGATTTATTCATTTGATTCTGGTTTTATGTACTAAAAATGAGGCCTATTTTTTTATTAATTCCAACTCAGTAATCTTGCCATTGGCATCGTAGACTACATTTTCAATTTTGTTGTGTGTTGTTTTTTGATCCTTCAGATATTCCAGATACCTTCTGATTGTTGTTGGTCGATCATAATCAACAACATTGCCAGACCGGCTCACAATAATTAATACCGGCGTCTCCTCAGAAGCGAAAAGTTGTAGCGCTTCGTTGATGTATCTATTGGAAGTGGCTAAATTGGCGCTTGTAGCAATTAGGTTAAAATAGTCACTGAGTCCCTTTTGTTCGGCGCCTTTTAGCCGGTGTTTTGCTTCCCTTTCTCTTGCCAGTTTATCCGCTCTTGCCTTAGCCATCAATGCTTCTCGTTCTCTTTTTAACTTTGCTTCTACTTTTGTAATCAACTCTTTTACTTCCGTATCAGGAATATTCATATCTTTTATTGTCTTAAGTCGATTCTGTTTTTCTGTGAGCGAATAATCCGTATTATTACTTAGCAACTCTTCAAGATCTGCTTTTGCTTTTGCGATTTTTCTTGCTTCAGTAGCTGCCGCTTGTTCAAGAGCTATTTTTTTCTGGCTTTTACACGAAAATATTCCTGCACTGGCCGCCACGATAAAGATTAAAATAAAAATTTTATGCAAGCTTTTCATAAATATTAGTGAGTTATGAGATTTGAAATAATCTGTATTAATGAAATTATTTATTTTATGATTCGAATTCCGTTAAAATCAAATTCGGATGTTTTGCTACAAAAGTAAAAAAATAACCATGCGCTTCATATTTATTTTAAGTTTGCAACATGTTTTACTCACTAAGAAACGGTCATAGAAACAAATAATTTGATTTTACAGTATTAATTGATCTTAAAAATGCTAGAAAACAGAAATAAAGGAAAAATAATTATTCATATAGAAGACGACAACGGAAAGATCAATTCCAAAATGGAATTTCTGGGAATCGCACATAAAACTGAAATTTCGCTTACCTCCTTGCTGGTTAATTTTGCTTCGCTGAGTATTGAAAAAGGCAGAGATCCGAAAGAACTAATTGATAAATACCTTACAGACATTTTACAAATGCTTGAAAGGGGGAAAAAGAGTTGATATAAAAAAAGGAGGCAATTGATATTACCTCCTTTTCGCTAATCATTATTCAAAACCTCAAACTTAATAACTACCACAAATGATTAGTCTAAAATGAAAGATTTGCTTGAAAATTGATCTTTCATTGGCTCTATTATATAAACGATTTTAGAGGTGCAATGTTTGCTAATTACGCAGCATAGCAAGTTGCAATTTTCGCAAATATAAATTCATTGAATTTTGCAACTACCTGGAATATTATTCGTAAGTTTATATAGATGCCAAAACAAAATACATTGACATCGTTACAAAGTGTTAGAGGATAACCCCTAAAAAGCTTAATTTCGATATTAAGCAGGCAATTTTAAAAAATTGCAATTAATGCCCAAGCATTAAGTGGAAATGACGGAACCGTAATTCCGTCATTTTTATGTATAAGCTATTCAGTTTTTATTACTTTTATTTTTTCATATGGCATTGATTTCAGAAAGTAATTATAAACCACCATTTTGGCTTTTTAATGGACATTTAGAAACCATTTACCCTCCTCTGTTCAGAAAGATAGCCATTCCTGAACCTCCAAAAAAAATTATGATCGACACACCAGATCACGATAATTTTGAGCTAAATTATTATGATAACCATTCTAATAAGACATTAATCATATCTCATGGTCTCGAGGGTAATAATGAGCGACCATATGTAATTGGTATGGCAAAATTGTTTCTGCTGAATGGTTGGAATGTGATTGCATGGAATTATCGGGGATGCAATGGAAAAGTAAACAATTCAATAAAGTCGTATCATAGTGGATTTACAGAAGATCTTGAAGAGGTCATTAAGTATGCTAGTATGTCCCGGGTCACGACAATTTCCCTGGTGGGTTTTAGTCTTGGTGGAAATTTGACGCTTAAGTACCTGGGAGAAGAATCTAAATTAAATGATCGCATTAATTGTGCTGTTGTTTTTTCAGTCCCTCTTGATCTTCACCACGGATGTTTGGAAGTCTCAAAACCTGGTAATATTATTTATTCAAAAAGATTTCTCAGATCGTTAAAACAAAAGGTAAGAGAGAAAGCTAAAAAATTTCCCGAGCTTCAAATTCAACACCTTTCAAGCGTTCATAATTTGATGACATTCGATGATAAATTTACGGCGCCAATGCATGGTTTTAAGAGTGCATTAGATTATTATCAGTCATGCAGTGCATTATATGTGTTAGATAATATCAAAATTCCGGCCCTGATCGTAAATGCGCTGAACGATCCTTTTTTACCTTCAGCATGTTATCCATATAAGATTTTAAAATCTCATGAATTTGTAAACCTCGAAACACCGGCCCGGGGTGGTCATGTTGGCTTTTGCTCCCTTAACGGAACTGAGTTTTACTGGTCTGAGGAAAGAGCGTATGAATTTATTGCATCCATAATTTAACCTGCATAATGCAGAAATAATTAATGATACTTGAAAAGAGCTAAAAGACACGGCATTGAAATCGTATTTTAAAAGTGCTACTGAAATTTAATTATTTCTGCTATGATGTTGGCTAAACTGATTTTCAATGCCTTATCTCTATTTAGTGTTTCTAAGAAAACAAGTCTTTTTTTATAAAATGGATTATTATTGAGGAGATTTTCATTTTATTTCTGTGAGTTGACGCCTAAGTATCAATCGATTAGAAAAAAATGAAAAGATCACGATAAGTCCCGAAAGTGTTCGGGATAATTATGAGGTGTTTTCTTAGAGACACTAAATAGAGAATATACTTGCATTAAAAAGGTTAAGTACTTATAATTAAAAAAAACACTATGTGTGGAAGATATACTATTATTGCCAAAGCAAAAGTGATTGAAAAAAAATTTAATGTCGAGGTCCCGGAATCTTATTCTTCCACTTATAATGCGGCGCCGACACAAATTTTGCCGGTGATAACAAATAAAAATCCTTCACAGGTCTCCTTTTTTCAGTGGGGCCTGATACCAGCCTGGTCTCAGGATAAACGAATCGGCTCAAAACTTATCAATGCACGGGCCGAATCGATCACTAAAAAGATCTCTTTTAAAAATGCTTTCACACAACGAAGGTGCCTTGTGTTGGCAGATGGATTTTATGAATGGAAAAGATATTCGAAAAAATCCAAAATCCCCTATAGGATACAGTTGCGTTCCAAAGAGTTATTTGCCTTTGCGGGACTTTGGGAGGAATATACCGATGAAGATAAGAATTTAGTGCAAACCTTTACCATAATTACTACAGAAGCAAATTCTGGTATTTCAAAAATTCACAGTCGGATGCCGGTGATCCTTGACCCCAAATCTGAGCAGGCATGGATAAGTTCCTCTATGACATCAGAAGAGCATCTAAGCTTACTTAATCCAAATAATGAACAGGAATTAGCGTGTTATACCGTATCCCCTTTAGTAAATTCTGTAAGCAACAACAGTTCTCAATTGATCCTGCCCACACCTCCTACAGACCAATTTGGAAATTTGACCTTATTCAATTAGGCGAGAGAAATGAGATGCGGTAATTTTTAAAAATACGCAGATAATTAGTGAGCAATTATCCAAATTCATTAAATTGGCGCTTTATTGAAATAGATATGAAAAATTCAAAAATAGTAGGAGTTGGTCACTATGTACCCGAAAGGATTGTCACAAATAAGGATCTTGAAAAAATGATGGATACGGATGACGAGTGGATAGTAGAAAGAACAGGAATAAAAGAACGAAGATATTTTGATTATAAAAAAGATACATGCGCTAATATGGCCGCTAAGGCTACAAAGATGGCTTTGGAAAGAGCAAATGTTGATGTAAATGATATTGATCTGATTGTATTTGCCACCATCACACCAGACTATATGTTTCCCGGGTCAGGGGTATTGATGCAGCGGGAACTAGGACTGGACAAAAAAGCTATTGCGGCCATCGATATCAGAAATGCGTGTTCCGGTTTCGTCTATGGATTGTCGGTTGCAGATCAGTTTATAAAAACCGGTATGTATAAAACTATTGCTGTAATAGGAGCTGAAATTCAGTCTTCTGCCTTGGAATTTTCTGATCGGCAGCGACACGTTTCTGTAATTTTTGGTGATGGTGCAGGAGCTGTCATACTCCAGCCAACAGACGAAGCGGGGAAAGGAATACTATCTACACATATGCATTCTGATGGAACTTTTGCCGAGGAACTTTATGTGAAAGAGCCGGGAAGTAGTCGAAATCCGGAAGAAAGGTTTTCCAAGGAATTACTACAGGGAATAAATGCAAAACCTCATATGAATGGAAATCTTGTTTTCAAACATGCTGTGGTACGCTTTACCGAAGTAATTAATGAGGCATTGAAGGCAAACAACAAAACAAAAGAAGATATTGATTTATTGGTACCGCATCAGGCAAATCTGAGAATAAGCAATTTCATTCAAAAGAAATTAGGCTTAGAAGAGGGTAAGGTGTATAACAACATTCAACGGTATGGAAATACTACCGGCGCATCCATTCCAATTGCCATGAGTGAAGCCTGGGAGGAAGGAAAAATTAAAGAAAATGATTTAGTGTGCCTTTCCGCATTTGGAAGCGGATTTACCTGGGCATCTGCGCTAATTAAATGGTAACAAATAATTTTTTTTGCTATGATCACTAAAAACTACAACCCTAGTCCAATTGAAGTTCGCTTCGTTGAGGTTTTGTGCGAATTGAAGGATGAAATCAGTAAAAAACTTGTGAATTTGGATGTGTATAACATAGAAAACAACACAAATTTGGACAATCCTACAATTGACTTTTTTTTAAGAGACAAGGATGGCGATGATCACGAAATTGTATTAAAAGTTATTCAAAAACCAGATGAAGATCTGGTAAGTTAAAAGATGATTAAACATGTGTGAAAGATCACCTTTTACCTCGATATTTATTTTTACTCAACCTTAATTTTTCCATGATATCAAAATAATACACGGCAGAAACTGCCAGGACATTATTGGTATATTCGAAATTATCTACCCTACCAATGTTTGGGATGCTTCCACTTTCGAATCCACCCATGAAGGTATGGCCAAATGAAAACCGCATATCAAATGAAATATAATTTCCATTATCTAAGTCCCAGATTAATCCACCTCCGGCTGTCAGCCCAAATTGTAGTAGGTTTGGTTCCTCAACATTCATATAATCGGAGCTGAATTGAGGCTCGCCGAAATTAATTTTATAATCATAATTCGTATATGTGTCCCGGTCCTGCTCATACACTTCCATAACTCCACTGCCACTTAACCAATAACTGGCTTCGGGGCCAAACTGTAAAAACCAATTAAATTTTGGCTGTTTAAATTTCATCCTGAACATTATCGGAATATCAATATAATGATACCTTGCCTCATTGGTTTCATAGTCATTGGCGTGGCTCACAACACTTTTCCCTTTTACAGAGTATAATATTTCGGTATACAAGCCAAATTTATCTTTATTCTCAATTAAGATAACTACTCCTGCCGATAATCCTGGTTTTATTTTAGTGTCATAAAATTTTTTATAAACTTCATCGTTAAAATAAGCTTTGCTTGCATTTGCACCTGCCTTAAAACCAAAATAAGTCTGAGCATATCCTTCGGAAAAGACACTTGCAAGGAAAAAGAAGGCAGTAAAAATTTTTATTTTGTTAATGTTTTTCACGCTGATTTATCGGTTAAATGTAACGATGGTGAAATAAGATTTAGAATTCAAAATCAAAAATACAATACTGCTGAATTCAAATTTTAATTTCATTATTCAAAATAAATAAATGATTAGCTAGAATGCCTTTAATACACCTTTTAATAAATCACAACTAAGACATAAGTAACTTTTTTATAAAAGTTAAACTATTCTGCCTCGATCATCTAGTTCAGAGGCAATAATATATTGATAAAATTATATATAAAATGATATAAATCCTATTTATAGTCATCTAAGTACCTATAGTATAAATTAATATATAGCTATGTAAAGTACAGATAATCAGACTATAAAAAAAATATTCTATAATTATAATTTGAAGATGAAAACCAACTAAAACCAACTAAAATCCGCAAAAAAGGGAATATCTTATAGAAAAGTGAGTTTGGAAAAGATATTCATATTATTTCACTTTCGGGAGCGAATATTTCAATTTCCAGTTCGTTCATAACGCTTCACATAAAACATAAGCATTGTTTGAAGGTATTTAATGCAATTTTGAAGCGAATTAATATTTAATATTGGAAATAATTTATGAAAATATTTTTCCACATAGTATTTTTTATAACAATTTTTAAAACTGTTAGCGCACAGGAACTGCCTTTTAATAGCCAGATTTTTGTGAATCCGTATTATTATAATCCGGCGTATGCAGGTTTTGAAGATCGGCCTGCATTCTATGTATATAGGAGGCAGCAATGGACTGGCATTGAGGGAGCGCCCGTTACTACCGGTTTCAGTTTTCATACGATTTTTAACGAAAGAGTGAATTTCGGTCTGAACTTCATGACTGACAAGAGAAGTATTTTTAATACTACCAAAGCGCTTGTTACTTTTGGTTATCGAGCCAGTTTCGATGATTTTCATTATGTGAGTTTTGGATTGTCTGGAGGCATTGGATTTAATAAGATAGACATGGATGCCATCGACCTGGAAGATCCTGCTATGGCGGATGCACTTGATAATAATATATTTCTGGATGGTAATGCAGGGTTTAATTATTTTAATAAGGGATTTAATCTTGGTTTTTCTCTACCCAAAATATTTAATTCAAAATATTTAAGTACTGAGAAATTTGCCCAGGGCGAAATAAGCCCACTTAATGATGCCATCTTGATGACAAGCTACAAATGGGAAATTACAGAAGAGAAATTTGCCATTGAACCACATGCCATCTATTACTATTCATCAGAACTTCCAGGTCAATTTGAAATAATAGGATTAATGCATTTCATGGATGTTTTTATGTTGGGAGCTTCGTATAGGCAGAACTATGGTGCAACTGGATTTATTGGATTGAATATCAATAACAACTTCAAATTCGGCTATGCCTACGAATTCTTTAATGTTTCGTCGGTTGACTTTAGTAGTGGAAGTCATGACATTCAACTTGCTCTGGTATTTGGTGAGAAGAAAAAGAAGAAAAAGGTAAGCTTGATGCAGCAACGAAGGAATAATATCAAAACACAAACCAAACCTCCTGTAGAAACGGTGAAAACAAAAACCGCTCCGGTTATAATCGCTCCTGTTGTGACAGAAACGTATAAGGAGGAAGAGGCGCTTGAGGATCTAATGTCTGATATTAATGATGAAGAGTCGCTTATTAACCAAATTGACGATGAAACCTCTGAAGAGATTACTTTTGACGTCGAGGAGGAATCAACAAATGTAGAGGAGGAATATATAGAACCAACCTTGGATGATAAAGGACTTTATATTGGCCCAACGACGGTTACGAAAGGAAATCACCTGCTCGAACTTAATGCAGGTAATTATGTGGCTGTGGGTACTTTTGGCAACTATAGAGACGCTGAGGATTATTCTGACGCCTTATTCATTAAAGGTTACTATACAAAATTCGGATATATTACTCAAACGAAAATTTATTATGTCTACATCTACGAAAATGATGACCTGCAGGAAGCCTTAGACACTAGTGAACGCTTTAATACAATTGGAGCTAAATTTAGAGAAAATTGGGTATTGCAGGTTAAGTAGGAAGTTTTTTCAACTTTATATTATCTGAACATGAAAAGATTCAACATATTTTTTATTGTATTTTCGATCCTGGTATGTATAAACCAAGCATTTGCACAAGTCCCCAATATTGATTATGTGAATAAAATATCAGGGACCTATGCAGAAGTCGTTACCATTTCCGGTAGCGGGTTTAGTGACAATAAAACCAATTTGAGTGTCCATTTTGGAGCTGCAAAAGGACAAATAGTTAGTTCAACTGAATATACGATTGAGGTATTGGTTCCTGCCGGGGCGACTTATGACAACATTTCTGTCACCAATCTTATATCTAATTTGACCGGATATGCCAATGATTATTTTAACCTTGCTTTTAAGGGGATCCAATATGAATTTGATGAAGCGCGAATTATACAATCTCATAGCATCCAGGAGGACGATCAACTTTTTGATTTGTGCAATTGTGATTTTAATGGCGACGGCCTGAATGATTTAGCGACAGCAAATAATGTTGATGAGATTTCCACTTCAATTAGTGTCTATCAAAATAACACGCAACCTTCAGCATTTGAAATAAGTTTTCAAAAGATTTATGAACCAAATTTGACTACAACAAAGGGCGCCAGGAATATTACTTGCGCCGATTTGAATGGCGATGGGAAACCGGAACTGATTGTTGGCAAAGGAGGAGGTACCCCCGAACGAATTTATATATTTAAAAATGTAAGTACGACTGGAATCAAATTTGATGCACCCCTTCCAGTTCTTTTATCAGAGATTGCAACTTCAAGTACCACAAGAAGGTTAAAAGTACAAGATCTGGATACTGATGGGAAGCCCGATATTATTATGACAGACAGCGGGACAGGTAAGGTTTTTATTTTTAAAAATGAAAGCACAGAGACCTTAATTGATTTTCCTCCATCCTCACGTCAATCCATTCAGATGGATGCAACATCCTTAATCGGGCTGGATGTTGCAGACCTGAATAATGACGGTAAACCGGAAATAGTATGTAATTCGGCCACAACAGATATCTTTATCCTTCCTAACCAAAGTGTTGCAGGAAGCATAAAAATGGGGACACCACAAGTCAAATCCATTGCAGGATCTAAATTGATAAATATTAAGATTGGAGACCTGGATAATGATGGGGATAAAGATATCGCCGTTACGAATTTGGTTAACAACATTTACATATTGGTGAATAGTGGCAGTAATGATAGTTTTTCGTTTGGTGCCCCAGAATATGTGGGAACCGGCAGAGCTCCTTGGGGCTTGGATTTTGGAGATCTAAATGGCGATGGATTAGTTGATATTGTTGTAACAACCACTGATTCGTCTGAAAAGTTAACTGCTTTAATTAACAAATCAAACCTTGTATTTTCTCTGAAACAAATTGGTAACGCTGACCTCTCGTCTAATGTAAATATCGCGGACTTTAACGGTGATGGAAAACCGGACATTGCCTATAATGATCGGGGTAAAAATGAATTGATATTCCTCAGAAATACGCATTGTGTAATTCCCGATATCAGTCCTACAAATCCACCTGCTATTTGTGTAGCCAAACCTGTCACCTTGAGAGCAACACCTGCCTTGAAGGTAAACTACATTTGGACAAATACAAGCACAAGTCAGGTAGTGCCTGGAGATATCAGCGCTGATATTACTCAGCCTGGCAGTTATCATGTCACTATTCAGTCTACTAGCGATGGCTGTGAGGAAGTGAGTGATGAAGTGGCCTTACTTGATGGTGGTAATGATTTACCTCCGGAGGTTGTGATTACAAGTCCCGGAGTTGTTTGTGAAGGGAGTGATTTCATATTAAGCAGTGAGTTGATTGCTGGCGTAACATACGCATGGCGCACTCCGGAAGAAACTTTGCTTTCGGGCAATCAAATTACAATAAGTAATGCTGCAATTGAAGACGGAGGAAGATACGCGCTTGTTCTTGAGTCTGCTTCAGGATGCAGGACTGATCCGGTATTTGAAGTAATTTCTATTAGTTCTATTCCAACTATGGAAATTTCAACTTCTTCCGGTGAATTATTTTGTGAAGGGACAGAAAACGAACTATCTGTACCTTATGTTCCGCAAGCCACCTACGAATGGAAATATAACAATAATGTAATCCCGGGTGTCACTGATAGGACTCATATTACTACTGAATCAGGAACATATGTAGTTTCTGTTCTCAATGCTTTTTCTTGCTCTGAGACAAGCGAGGCAATTACAATTAAAAAAGCGCTGCAACCGACAGCTACTTTTGGTGATGTCACAAGCTCTTGTCTGAACCAGCCGATTCAATTTGAAAATAATTCTACCTACGATGAGATTGTGCCTGCTATATTTAGTTGGAATTTTGGTGATGGGAATACGTCAACAGATAAAAATCCAATTCATACCTATCTGGCGCCAAATGAAAGCTATCTGATAACCTTGGAGGTAGGATATGACAATACCACTTGCAACGATATTTATGAAAATACACTTAATGTCGCAGAATTTTTAAGCTTGGAAATCATGGCTAATGATGCCCATGTTCCTGATGGGATATTCAATCTATGTGATGGAGATGATGCCGAGCTTTCGGTAAATGCTCTACCTGGTCAGGTAGAGTGGAATACCGGCGAAACCACACCTGCGATTACGATTTCTGAACCAGGCGCCTATTCTGTGGTTTCAGGGAGCAATACCGGATGTACAAGTAGCGATGCCATTGAGGCGGTGATTGTTGAAAATGTTGAGCTTATTGTCATTTCCGGGGACCAAAAAATTGAAGATGGGAGTTCAGTTTTGCTCGAAGTGGAAGGGGCTGATTTTTATGCATGGGAGCCTGCCGATGATCTTGATGATCCGACTATTCCAAATCCTTTGGCAACACCCCTGGAAACTACCGTATATACAGTATCGGGAACAAATAGTTATGGCTGTGAAGACTCGGATTCCCTTACCGTTTATGTTGGTGAAATAAATACTATTCCAGTAGATGCGCCTAAGGTTTTCACTCCTAACAATGGCGATGACATCAATAACGAATGGGTAATTGCAAATATTGATATTTTTGAATCCTGCCCGATTCGCATTTTTAATAGACGAGGACAAACAGTTTATGAAGCATCACAATATAATAATGACTGGGATGGAATATTCAATGGAAAAGACTTACCGGAAGGAGCCTATTATTATATTTTATCCTGCAGCCCAAGCGATGTACATACCGGCAGTATAGCTATTTTAAGGTAACCGTTAATTGAGTTTATTGTCCTTACCTATTACAATGTAAGATTTCAATATTTTTTGATACAAAACTCAGTGTGCAAATCATGAATTTTGTATGGAATATTTATGATGTTAAATGTCGATGGCAATTTATTATAACCACATGATTAGAATTATTCTATAAGGTAATTCAAATTGAAGGTGATAATAAGTTACAAATCAATTCAGTGTCAAATGTAAATATATACACCTAATGTCGTATTTTTTTTCGGCAATCAACCTCAATTGTTAATATGAGATTTTGCAAACATAATTACTGTTTTGAGAGTACCAGGCAACTTACATATCGAAAGGAAAGGCATAATATTTTTTTTGCTGTGGCTTACAGTCAGCTTTATTGCAGCAATACCCACTCATGGTCAAAATCCTTTTATTCCAAAATACGATGCTGTAAAACATTCAGAAAGATGTTTTAGTGTTACACCGGAGGCAGAAAATCAATTTGGTACGGTTTGGGGGCAGGATAAAATAGATTTCTCGAAAGATACGGTTTTAAACTTTGTGGTTTGTATGGGTGCAAATGACAATGGTGCAAATGGGATTAGTTTTTTAATACATAAAGATCCCGTCGATACCGTCTCAGATCCCAATATAGCAAGTTATCAATTTCAACCCTCAGTAGCTATCGAAATTGACACATGGAATGATGCAGATGTACAGGATGGTTTAGCCGGCACTGATGGAAATGGAGTGGTTCATCCCACAAGTCCTTATTATGGAATGGATCATACTTCTGTGGTATACAATGGAGATGTCAATGGCAGCCTGCAGCAGATAAGTAATGATAATGGCGTGACTTATGACAGAATATTACCTTTAAAACCAGATGCTTTATTTCCTGGTGCAAATAATATTGAGGATGGTGGATGTTATATCTTCCAAATACGTTGGGATGTAAAACCAGATGGCACTCAGGATTTGGAATTATATATCGATACATATGATGGGTCGACCAATACTGGAGGCCTTCAGTTGATCATGCAACACAATGACGATATGATCACGAATGTTTTTGGCGGAGATGCCAGCGATGTCCGTTTTGGAATTACCGGATCAACAGGAGCGTCATACAATGAGCAAACCGTTTGTATATTAGAGGAAAACGCCAAACCTCTCGCGCAAGATGATAATTCAGTTTTGCCATTGAATAGCACTGCTATAATTGATGTAGCATCCAACGATATTGATCCCGATGGCGATCCGCTTTATGTGCCAATAATCCTTGATCCGGCCAACCATGGATTGGTGACTATTTTTGATAGCCTGGATATTAATTATTTGAAATACACACCCAATTTGAATTATGTAGGACCGGACACAATAGCTTATGTCACTTGTGATGCTAATTCCACTAATGATTATGCGAAATGTGATACAGCGTATGTTTATGTTAGTGTTGATTGTGTGCCATATGATGTTGTGACAACCCCTATCTCCCCAAATATGGCATGCTCAGACTCTGTACCAAGCAATGGATCTGCATCGGCACAGGCAATTTTATTTAGCACTATTTGGTATGAAGGATTTGAAGACTTAAATAATGGCGATACGGTTGATACTGGCATTACAGGGTGGTCATTCTCTAAAATTGGAAATTGTACAAGCAATGGAGATCAAGTCCGGGTTGACACGCAAAATGGGGGTCAAAAATTTAGGGTGCAAAATTCAGGATGCGAGATCGAATGGATTACAGATGAAATTGATATTTCACCGTATCAAAATAAAGGGGTAAATGTCGGACTAAACGTCGAATCATTCGGTAATTTTGAGAACGACGATTATATAAAAGTTTACTACAGAGTTGATGGAGGGCCTCTGCAGGAGTTTAACAATGGGATTCATATTGCAGAAATTAATGGAATTCAGACCGCCTTCATAAACGGTATATTCGGGGATATATTACAAATAGTAGTCCATGTAATAAATAACCATGGGAATGAAGAATATTTTTGGGATAACCTCAGTATAGAGGCGGAAGCTCCAACGGTAACAAACGTTACATTCAATTGGTATGAAGGATCAATTCCAAGTGCGCCAAGTATTTATACAGGGCCGGTTGCCAATGGGCTTAATGATGGAATATATACTGTTGTTGCAATTGATCAGACTACTGGGTGTATTTCTAATCCAGCCAACGTTACCATAGACAGTGCTGGTTTTCATGTTCTTGGAGGATATATAGAGCAATTAGCTCCATTCACAAATTGTAAATTACCATATGACGGCGCTTTGGAGGCAGGAATAATAAATGGGATTGATACTGTTATTGCCGGATATACCTTTGAATGGTATTACCAGGAAGATCCTAAAACTCCTTCCTTTTTGCAAAGTAAAGGGGCAATTTTTTCAAACCTTGAAAGTAGGGAATATGCAATTGTTATAACCGAAATAGCTTCAGGATGCGACACAACAATTAACGAAGAAGTGGTTAGTGCAGTTATAATCCCAACAGTTGCTGCTACTACCCTTGCCGATGTAATTTCTTGTTCGGACCCAAACACAGGAAGTGGTGAAGCTACTGTGGGGGGAATTACGAATGGGTATAATTTCGAATGGTATGTTGGCCCTGCAATCGGCGCCGGTCCTCCTGATTACACTACCTCAACGGTTAACACATTCCAGGTGGGAACTTATACGGTTCAGGCAATTGATACGATAACCGCTTGTGCGTCAGAATCCAGATCGATAACGATCAGTGACCAGTCTGTTCTACCTGACGTGCTAATAAACGTAGCTTCCGAACAAATATCCTGCGATACGCTGGCGCCAACAGGGGAGTTTAGCGGAGCTGCTAATGAAGGTGGAGTACCAACTACCGCCGGATATACCTTTAATTGGTATAAAGGGCCCAATGATATAATTGCGGCAAGAAACGGATATACTGGCGGGGCAACTGTGGATAGCCTGGAGGCAGGACCTTACCGTTTGGTGGTTGTTGCGGATATCACCAACTGTACTTCATTTATCGATACGCTCATTCAGGATATGAGAGTTGCTCCTCCGGATATTACTCTATCAACTGTTGATGTGACATCGTGTGCCATTTCAAATGGTTCAATCACCATTAATGTAGTTGGCAACCCTGCAGATTATATTTATGATATCTATACCGGATTTGGAGCTGTTCCCGACAGTTTGCAAATGACTTCCAATAGTAATATCATCACAAACCTTTCAGTTGGAAATTATACGGTGATTGCCAGGGATGTGCTTACTAAATGTGAAACAAACTCTATTACAACTACAATCAATGATGCCTCGGTCATTCCAACAGCTACCTTCACTTCACAGGATCAGGTTTCATGTGATCCGAACAATTTAACAGGGCAATTGACGGCTTCTGTGGCAATTGGGGTAATTGCTGATTATACCTTTGAATGGTTTGAAAATGACACGTCTGGAGCTCCAGTAGCGCCTTCAAGTGTGGATGGCGAAATTATTTCGAATTTGGATTCGGGCAATTATGCCTTGAGAATTACACGTAATACCACGCAGTGTAGAAATGTATTATATCCTTCAGTAAATTTAGGAATCGTGTTGCCGGTTGAGCTTGTCAGTGCCATCCCTTCAACAAACTGTGGCACAGCAGCCAATGGCCAGTTAGTGGCAACTGTAGATGGCGGATTAACCGAAGTAGACGGTTATACATTTATATGGGAATCTGTTGCTAATGCCGATACCTTACCTGCGACTACATCCACGGCAACATCTTTGGTGCCCGGGGATTATATTTTGACAGTGATTAATGATGCCACCACCTGCGCATCCAATCCTGCCCCGGTTAATGTTGCCGACAATACAATGATTCCTGATCCTGTATTAAGTATCGCTGACAATGCTTCCTGCGATGTAAATAATCCGAATGGTGAAGTGCAGGTGACCGGGATAAATAATGAGCCAAATCCCTTGTCTGATTACAATTACACCTGGTATGATGGAAATAGTGCCGGCCCTCAATTAGTGGTCCCAAATGTCAGTTATCCAAATGACCCTGACAGTTCACAAATTGCCGGATCGAGCGCCAGTACAGTGGCCTTGGTCATTACCAACTCAATTACCACTTGTTCCAATGAAGTACTATCTATTATTAATGATATTAATATTAAACCAATTATTGATGCTGTTGCTGTCGATCATGTGGATAATTGTGTAGAGCCCTACTTGAGCGGTGCAAGCATTGTTTCTGTGAATGGTGGATTGCCGGTTCCTGTAGGATTCACGTTTGGGTGGACGAATTTGGATGGTGGCCCCGTCATTTCTGGTAATGGAAGTAGCATTTCGGATGTGGATTTTATAGATGAAAAATTGCCTCAGGGAAACTACCAGGTTATTGTCTATAATGAATTTGGTTGCCCATCTGATCCGTATACATTTACTATTAATGATATTGCAATACCCCCAACATTTAGTTTGTCAAGATATAACAATATTTCATGTGATATAACTTCCCCGGAAGGCAGTCTGCTAGCAACAAGGCCAGATGCATCTTATACCATTTCCAGCTATGAATGGTTTGAAAATAATACCGGTGGAACATTGCTGTCTACCACTTTAACGGGTGATTCTGTCTTGTACAATAGAGATGCGGGAACCTATGCCGTCCGGATTACGGATACCGCTACAGGATGTACTTCCGTGGAATATGCGACCATCCAGGATGCGCCTTCAAATGCTCCGATTATTCTAAATAGCTCTAATATTGGTTTGACAAGTTGTATAAATCCAGATGGAAAGCTTGGCTTCCGTGTTACGCCTTTTGAAAAGGAACCGCCACTCAACACAATCCTCCGTACATATACGTTCTATTTAAATGGTTCCGCATCATATAATCAGTCCAGTGCAGGGACAGACAGTGCAAATTTCACAAATCTTGCAGAGGGAAATTGGAATGCTTGGGTGATAGACGAATATTCGCATTGCCAATCTGATACGGTTGTAGTAACCATGGATGATGCGCCTGCAATTACCGTTACATTCGAAGCGATTAAATTTCCTACAAGTTGCCTTGGTACAGATGGAATTTTGAAAATTTATTCCGAAACGCCAACTAACGATTCTATTTCAGGAGGATCGGGATTTAATTATGACTGGTTTTTAGGAGCTGATGGAAGCCAGGGCTCCGTACCGTTTACCACGGCTGCCAATAAATTTTCATCCAATGCTGTCAACATTGTCAGCAATTACTATTTTGTCGAAATTGAAGACCTTGAAACAGGTTGTAAAGCGGATACCTCTGTGTTTATTGCTAGTATTACCTTACCGGACCTTGTAAATGTTATGGTCACTCCGTCTGATAGATGCGCACCTTTTGCCAACGGAAGTGTATCAACTGAGCTTACCTCCTTTGTACCTGGATTAGGTTATTCAGATTATAACATCCTTCTTTTCGAGGGATCTACTTTCAATACGTCCTGGCCAACTGATACAACAGGATTAGTACATACAATTTTAACTCCGGCAGGTGGGCCTGTTGTTTTTCCTGCCGATCTGAAAGCAGGAGTTTATACCATGGTGGTCAAGGAAGATTTTGGAGATTGCTTTAGTAATCCTGTTCAGGTGAATGTAGATTTAAATTTTACTTTTCCGGAACTTTCAATTAGCAATACCCCTGATAAATCATGTAGTGGAGCACCGTTGGGGACAGGTCAGTTAGAGGTACTTAGCACTTCTCCTGTAATTCCATTAACAGATTTTAGTTTTGAATGGTTTATTGCTTCAACCCCGGTAGCCATCGGAGTTCAAACTCCCGCGGAATTATTTGCCGGTAATTACAATGTTGTAGGTGAAATAACAGCAAACGTACCGGGACAAGGTTGCATTGGAGATAGTTTGATAAGTTTGCCAAAAGTATTAGATACCCTTAATATAGTAGAAGCGGTGACGCCGAACAGAAATTGTATACCAAAGGATGGAGCCATTCAAATTACCGATATTGAAGAGAATGGGACAGGGGTCGGTGTGCCTGGAAATTATGTAAACTTCAATATCTTTGATGCTAATCTGGTGGCTTTGGCTCCGGCGATAGGCGATGGTGTTGCAATTCCCTGGGGAGAAATTAGCCCTGGCAACTATTATCTGCAGGCACAAAACAACATTACTAAATGTTTGACTGAAATCAAACAGGTTACCATAGATGATTTGTCACAGGATCCTGCCATAACCATTGCATTGAATAGTCCGGATTATGGATGTAACCTGGCCGCAGCTACAGGGGAACTTGAAGCATTTGCGACTGCCGGAAATCAAAATATAGCAGAGTATGCTTTCACCTGGTATCAGGGGGATATTTCAGGCCCTGTAGTTTCAAACCTGCCTTTGGCATCAAAAAAAACGGCAAATTCATCAACTCAATTATATACCATTGAGATAGAGGACATAAATGGAGCTAACCTGGGCTGTATTTCCACAAAGGAGTATACACTCCTTCATCAACCTACTAAGGTAAATGTGTTGAGCTCTCAATTGACCATTAATCCCCAGTCCAATTGCGGGCCAAATGGATCAATTGTAGTAAACCAAATTAATGAAGATAATGGAAGCGGCCCCGTTGCAGCAGTACCTGATTATACAGGTATATACGCGACACAGTTACTTGATAAAGATTTGAATGAAATTGATCCGGTGGCCAATCCATTCGCTGAATTTTTTCCATTAAATGGCGAATTTGGGTCAGGTGATATCCCAGCGGAAACCTATTATGTACAGGCTTCTAATATTGTTACCGGTTGCGCTTTCGGCCCTTTAACTCAGGTCATTGTCAAAGATATAAGTAAAGATCCAATTATTTCTGCCACGTTGGACAGTCCCGATTATGCATGTGTCGGAGGTACAGCAACGGGTCAACTGACTCCAACTGCGATTGGCGGTTTTGACGGTGATAATGTTCAAACGAATTTTAATATCAGTTGGTTTGTGAAATCAAGTGGGGCAGTAGTGCCAGGAGGACCAATAGCAAGCAATTTAATGCCCGATGTGTACACCCTACAAGTTGTCGATACAAGCGGAGTTGATCAGGGATGTATTACTACAAGAGATTATGTAGTTACTTCGGCAAAGCATGACATTGATATTACCGCCTCTGCTCTAAATCAAACCATATGTATTCCTGATGGATCGGCGCAGATTGAAACGATCACCGAGGACGGAAGTGGAATTGCTTTGCCAAATGCCGGATGGAGTGTGTCTTTATTAGATGAAAATACAAATGATATAACTCCCGCTCTGCCAGCTACAGGATTTGCAGGAAATCCTTTTACAAGTATTTCAGAAGGGGTGTATTTCATTCAGGCACAAGATAATTTAACCTTATGTTATTCTGATCCATATCAGGTAATAGTTGATGACCTTAGTGTAAATCCTGTAATTGCCATTGATGTTACCACTCCCCAATATTCACTAAATCCTAATCCCGCAAGTTGGACCGGCGCAATGCAAGCTATGGTCACTGAAATAACTACAGGAGCTCCTGACCCAAATGGGTATACCTATTCATGGCATGCCGGAACCGATGCCAGCTTCCCTTCATTTTCCGGGCTTGATAATGTAAGTGCCTTAGATGAAGGCTATTATACCTTTATAGCCGTAAGTAATTCTACAGGATGTGAATCGCTGTATCAACAATTTGTGCCTTTTGAATATTTGGAGCCAATATTTAATACTTCCATAATTCCACAAACCATTTGTTTTCCGTATAATGGAAGCATAGAGGTAACAGATATTGCCCTTGATGGCAATTCGGATATGTTGTCAGATTATACCTTCAATTGGCATCATGACACTTATTCAAGTGGTGATACACCGGATGCCATCATTCTGGGAAATGATGTGCGAACGGCCTATGATGATCTTAAATCAGGCAGCTATTATATTATAGCGAGGGAGAATTGGTGGATGATTGATTCGTACCCACTAAAAGTGGAGGTGATTGATTCAAGCACCAATCCGATAATTAATTTTGACGCAACTTTATATAAGCCTTTAACAAGTTGTGACGCAACTGTAATTGCGAATGGGGCTTTGGCTGTTAATGTTTATGAAGACAATACCAATCCAAAACTGACACCTCCGTTTAATTATGGATATACCTGGTATACCGGTTCTGAAGTAAATTCATCAAATCTGATTCCGGGTGCAATAAATAGCTCCATCTCAGGATTTCCTTCAGGAAATTATACGGTAGTGGTGATAAATCTTGCTAATAATTGTCAATCGGAAAATACGTTTACCATTGAGGATGAGAGCGTGATTCCTATTGTTGTCGCTTCGCAATCCCCAAATACAAATTGTCCCTTGGAAATAGTCAATGGCATTACAAGTGCCAAGGTGATAAATTCTACAAACCCCCACAATTATATTTGGTATGAAGGAACGGCACCAAGTGGATCATCGGCATATACAGGAGTAACCTGGAAAGATAGACCTTCAGGGTATTATACCGTGGTGGCAGTAGATCAGGAATTGGAAACGTGTATTTCCGATCCGGTTATCGTGCAGGTAGAAGATGCAAGAGTAAATCCGACCGTTCTGATAAATGAATTGTCGCCCGTGACCAATTGTGATCCTGAAAGACCAAATGGAGTGTTATCCGCAGTAACACAAGATGGTATAAGCGGGCATACCTTCGAATGGTATATTGATAATACATTTTACTCCGAAGGCCCTGTTGCATCAAAGCTTGGTCTGTTTGAGTATCAGCTTTTTGTAACCAACGATGTCACACAATGTATGACAACCCTGGTAAGCGGCCCCACTCAATTGCTCAGTATAGTACCTTTGCCAAATGTTGATATTCTGGATGACCGGACGAGTTGCCTTGCTCCGGATGGTATTGCTACGGCTTCTGTTTTGGGAAATGTTACAGATTATATTTTTAGGTATTATCACAAATCGACTGGCGATGAGCTTTCTAATTTTTATGAGGATTATACCATATATGAACTGGATACATCAACATATTATGTTACCGCTGAAGATAGAAACACGGGTTGTATTTCTGGTCAAACAGAGTTCGCTATTTCAAATGAACAGTATTTCCCGGAAATTGATGTCATGGTCGATCCTTCGAATTGTCTGGAACCCAGTGGAGCAGCCAATGTGATTATTTCAGACCTCAAAAGGGAATATAGCGTAAACTGGTATGGAGAAAATGGCTTCGAATCAAAAATGAAGGAAATCGTTTACATTCCTGCCGGTAAATATCGTGTAGAAGTAGAAGGATCTGACGGATGCATTTCTCCTCCGTTGGATGTTGAAGTAAGCATGGCCATATTGATATACAACGGGGTTTCCGCCAATTATGACGGATTGAATGATTTCTTCAAAGTTGATTGCCTGGAGCATTTCCCGGATAATACTGTGAAAATATTTAGCCGATCAGGATTGTTGGTCTACGAGCAGGATTTTTACGATCTGAACGATACTGCACGACGGTTTGAAGGAAACAGTAATAAAGGCACCAACTTACTTGGGACAGAATTGCCAATTGGAACCTACTTTTATGTAATTGACAAAAAGGATGGCTCTAAACCTAATATTGGTTATTTGGAACTTGTCAGGTAGCAATATTACAGTAGTAAACAAGATTACTATCTTGAAATTGAGGCTTTTTGATATACTCAAAACTTAATTACCGCAAAGATGGTGCGTCGCAGAGGAATCTCAGCGTCCTTGTGCCATGATGGTTGATTTCGGACACGGTGAATGTTTAAAAAAACTGTCCCTTCAAACGCCCTAAAAACAAGCACAGCACCGATGAGTCGAACATCAATGAATTGGAGGATTAGGATATGGACATAAGCCTGTACAAAGAAGTCCCCAACTACCTAAGATCAGAACTCAGTAAATTCACCATGTTGCCAAGAAAAATCGCAGAATTAAATGTTTAAATTTAGGGAATGATATATCTGTGTAACCCATTTTGTTTGTCAATCTTAATTTATTGAAATTGGCTTAATTGAAAACAAACCAATAAATATGGGTGTACGACACTTTTGTAAATTTCAACCAGGATGACATATAAGCTGTTTGACGTTATCCCATTGAGCACTTTTTTCTGCGACCCTTAAGTTCGTTACTTGCTGAGCTCCTGAAATCGTC
>SDBV01001028.1_pt1 | contig 41206 bp, 57 predicted proteins | sample 2277081 | NCBI WGS metagenome assembly SDBV01 (sample SAMN10402039, study PRJNA504765) | marine sediment metagenome | isolation source: marine sediment core GS10_PC15, 223 cmbsf | place: Arctic Ocean: Southern Knipovich Ridge | collected 2010
CCGCCATCTGTATGTTGCCATATCGATGAGGGCGACGCCATGGTCGACCGTGTCAGCCAGGCCCGCGCTTAGGAGGTTGTCCTGAACATTTTGGTTGCCGCCCACGATGACGTTGTTGGCGGCAAATGCAGTGAGCGTGGGGTTAAGCTGATGTACGGCCTTAGCCGCCGGCTGGTTCGCCCCGCCCCTCGCGTTGTAGGCCACGATAGTCGTGCCGGGCGTAACAACGTTGTCGCCCTGTATGTAGACAATGGCGATTTTGGGGGAGGCGCCACCCTCGGCGGTCAGTTCCAGATCAATGGAAAGTGGCATTACGACAGTGCCTGCTGGGCCGCGCAGGATGTAGGAGGGGGTGGTGTCCGTCAAGGCTGCCTGGCTATCATTGAAGGTGGCCTCAAGTTCATCACCCGCGTAGAAGACCTTACCTTCGGCCGCCAACTGGAAGTTCCACGGAGGGCTTATAATTTCCCCCCTCCGACTCTGGCGCACTAGCTGGGTGGTGCCGTCGGCCCCGGTAGAGGGGGTATGGCGGACTTCCGCTTCAAAAGACATTGGGTTGCTCCTTTAGTAGGCGGGCTCGGTGACGCGCCACTTGTGTAGTTCGAGAATACGCTCGGAGCCAGTTCGGGTCTGGCAAAACACCCATGGGGTGAGTGCCACGCTACCCTCGAGGGCAAGCGCTTGCTGTCCAATGCGACGCATCGGGCCGGAGCCGGCCACGCCCATGTAAACCGCGGCGTAGTCAGTGGGCTCGCAACGAATTGCGATGTTGTAAAACGTGGAGGCTTGGATAACCTCGGAGGCCGGCGCTGCGTTCTCGACGGCTGTGCCACCACCATTGACGGTGACCATGCTAAACGTGGTGTCGTCGTCGGTGTCGAACACCAACACGACGGCGTCGTTAGCCTTGACGGTCGGGGCGGCTTGCTTGAGCGTCACGACTCCTGCGTCGGTGAGGTCATCGTCTGTCATGCCGACCTCAAACTTGAAGGCGGTGACAGCGCTGGGGGTCTTGACTAGAAACTCGGCCAGAAACCCACGGTCGCCTGTGAAGTGGAGGCCCAGCCCTTGGCCGGCATAGTTGTCGTTGCTGGAGCCGGACTTAAATTCTAGAAACCCGTGAGGGTTGTGCTCGGTGAACGTCACCGTGCCACTAGACACTTTGGCTGTGGGGTAGATAGTATCAATCTCATCACCCCAGAACTTATCCTCGAAGACGTTGTAGTCAAACGAGTTCGGTATCCAAAGGTCGCGCATATAGCCTTTGCCGGTCTTTTGGCCGACTAGACCTGAAGTTGGAAACGGAACCGGAGGGGAAGCCATTAGCTTACTTTTGCTCCTTTGTATGTTGAGAGCAGTTTGTCAACTGCGCTGTCGGGGACGTCGTGCAGGGTCACTTGACGGGGTGGCCGCTTCAGTGCCACTTCGAGATTGTACTCTCGCACCACATCACCCTTGTCGCTGATGATGGGGCCGGGGGTCTGCCACTCGCGAATGACGTGATCAAACTGCCACCCCTGTGTTTCCATGCGGTCGGTGAACATGCGCCACGCTCGGGCGATTTCGTGATCGTCCGGCGCGGGCCGGTCATATGGCCAATGTAGAAACACGGTGTGCTTTTGCACTTATCGTCCTAGTATTCTTACGACCGCCGCGTCGCGCATGAGCTTCAACCCATAAAAGGTTACGGCTCGAACGGCTTCGGCGAACTGGTCGTGGGGCGAACGCTTGGTCACAACGACGTCTTGCTGCATCACGAGAGCAGTGCCCTCGGTCTGAAACATCAGGTTCTTGGTGCCGCTGGTGCCGGCGGGTAGGTTCGTACTTCCATAGACATCAAACTCTTGGATGTTGCCCAGGAAGCCGCGCCCCTTTGCGCCATTTAGATTGCCGACTGACCCTGCGTACAGGGAGTTGGCGTACCGATCGACCTGCAGCAAGTCCATATGAGTGGACGGGCTGATGGCGAGCTTGCGGCCCGCCATGTCGACGTTGGCGTCGTCCAGGGTAATACGGCTGTCCGTGATGTCGACTTCACCTACGGCCACGTTGTCAACGCCGTTGACGGCCGTCGCCGTGGCGAGATTGGTGCCGACGTCGGTGTCGACTTGCTGCGCCAAGGCGCGCCCCATCTCAGTGGTGAACATCTGCATTTCGGGGAGATTGTCCTGCATGCCGACGGGGTCGTCGACTAGCACAGCCACATAGGCACGCACGTCGATTTCGATCGTGGTCTGGTTTTCGGTGTTAGCCGAGAACGTGATTGCTCCGCCGCCCTCAGACCACTCGGTGCCCGCCGCGGGCTGTGAACGGGTTTCCTTGGTCGCGGAGAATTCCGCAAAATTCGGAACGTGGATTCGGTCGCCCGGCCCCTTGGCCAAGGCATCGTATTTGTGATCGACTAGCGGCGCCAGCACCAAGTTGGTGTGTAGCACCTCAAAGACAATTGTGCTCCATATTTCAGGAACCCAGTTGGCCGCCGTCACAATGGTGACATTTGCCATGTTTAACCTCTGAGCATTGCTGCTTTCACTTTGTCAAGACTCTTAACTCGTTCAAGCATGGGCATTTTGATCCATTCCGCAAGATCGTCCGAGTCAAAGTCATCAGAGGGGACAGTAGATTCACCAGTGTCAACTACCCCGCGCTTTGCCATGGCGACAGCTACTAGCTCATCAACAGTGGCGTTCGGGGCTGCGGACTCGGCCGGGCCTTTAACAAGCGTGATCGCGTCTGCGACTTTGCCTGACTTCACCAGCTTCATAATCTCGTCGGACTTATCGTCCATCACAGATTCGTCAGCGTCGGCGATAGCACTTTCGAGTTCTTTGATCTGGTCGGCGTTACTACGTGTGGTCGCGTTTGACTCCTTCAGTAGTTCCGAAACCTCAGAGAGGTCTTCGTACTCACCGAACTTGTCGGTGAGCGTGACGACAGCTTTCTCTAGGTTGCTGATAACTTGCTGGTTGGACGCTGCATCAACCGCTTGGCTGATGAGCGCCTTGTTGGCGTCTCGCGACTTCTGTAATGCGCGCTGGGAGGCTTTATACTCCTCGTCCGTGGCCATGGTTAGCTCCTAAGTCGAAATTAGGGTGTTCCTCATGGTTGTCCCTTATATTCATTATAGCATAAAGTGTAGCTGAAGTCAATATAATCTACAGTTTATAGCCCTTGGTTAACGTCGAAGCCCGGCTGTAGGAGTCGCAGAATGTCGAGGGCCTCATTTTTGTCGATCCCCGCGTTGGCGCGTTGTTGGTGGGTTTTCCACTTGAACAACTCGTCGCGGGCAAATTCAGTGCGGGGCGTGGCGCCGTAGAACTTCACGAGCGCCCAGTCCGCGGCCGGGTTTTGGATACGAAACAGTTCCCGACGGCGGCGCAAAAGCTGCATCCACAGGCGGATTTGCGGCAGGGTGCGCTCGATGATGTCGCGGTCGAACTGGTCGGCGCGCAGGTAGCGGCCCACTTCGTCGGCGGCTAACGACCCAGGCCCCCAGATTGTGTCTGCGAGGCCCCAGTAGTCGCCCAACACTTCCTTGGACTCGCGCAACTCTTTGCCGAGCGCGGTCTGGTGCCGGCGGCTCGTCAGGCGGCGCTGTATGTAGTTCCAGATTTCCTCGCCTGCGCTGTCACGAAAGGCGTTAGCGTTTTTGCGCCATTCCGCTATGTCAAAGTTACCCAAGTCGTCGTGTAGAGCAGGCGACTCGAGCAACTCCATGTACTTGTCGAAGAAGAAGTCGCCCTGGAAGGCAATGTCGGTGGTGTCGCGTTCTTTGCGTCGGGCGTCCAACTCTGAGACGACGTCATCAAATTCGGTCTGTGAGCGCTGAACGAGTTGCGCCATCGCGACGTTAGCCTCGCGCACATGTTTGCCAAACTGAACACCGTCTATATCTCCCTGCTCAAACGCGGCGGCCTTGCGCGCGATGAAGGTGTCGATCAGTTGGCGGTTCTCGGCCGACGACTCGCGGAACTCAATTACGCGCTTGTTGAAGTCCGGCCCGCGCTGCAAGTCGTTTTCCTTAATCTCTTGCTCCAGCCGCTGCAGGTGGTCGGTGTCGGTCAGCAACTGCTGCTTCAAGAGCACAGGCATGTTGCGCCACGTGGGCTTGCGGCCGGCCTTGATCTCGTCGGCGCGCCACGTGCTGATGTCGGGGTCGGTGGATGTGTTCACATAAAACTGGCGAGCCTTGTTCGCGCGCTCCATCACGTGGATAGGGAAGGCGCGCATACCGGAGAACTCGCCCATGGACTGCACAATGTCGCCCACTGAGTCGGGATACATCTGGCCGTCCCAGTCGAGCCAGAACGGCGTAACCACCCGAGTTGCTTGCCGCACGTGCTTGCCAATCGCGACCAATTCGTTCTCGTCCCGTAGGGGGTCACCTAAGAATGTGCGCCCCGTGATGAAGTCGATGCCCACGCCCGTGATGGGAGCGGTCTGGCCGCGGACGAACCGCAGCAAGCGATTGTCCCTGGGATTGAGCGACCATAGTTTGTCGCGCTTCTCGGCGTCCAGACTGTCGGTCACAAGCCCGGCGCCCAGCCGCACTACGGAATAGAACGCAGCGCCGACGCCCAGGTTAACCCCTCCAATTTTGAGGCTCATGAACTCCGGGGTGCGTGGGTCTAGCGGGCCGCCCTTCCACGCCTCATCACTGAATGGGTCAATGCCGTTGCGGGTCGCCTCGATGATGTGGGACATGCCCGCGAACATACCTGCGGTGACAAGCATGCCGCCCAACACTTTGCCGGCCTCGGTGCGGCGGGTCTTACTGCCGCGCGTGACATCCATAAGCAGGCCGTAGGATGCCCGCCTGTACACCGGCGCAAAGAACATCAGTGCATTCTGGATGATCGCCATGTTCGGCGTCACACCCGACAGCGCTTGGTTGTATGTCCCTGTCATCTTATTAATGACAGCCGCCAAGTCGTCCAGAGATTCGCCGCGAGCCTTGATGCCTGGGGCCATGGCGTCCCACAATGACACCCGCGAATACTCTTGGAACATGGTGAAGGCAGCTTCACCGCGCCGTAAGGCGCGCCCAAGTACTGGCGCCTGAAATACTACGTCGATGGCCCTCTCCGCACCCCCAGTGGCCAATCGCTCGAATGGTTCGGGCCGCCCAAATATGACACCATGGTCGATGGCTTCATTCATGGTTGTGCGGACGTTTGGTGTGAGACGCCACTCCGCGTGTATTTCAGGGCGTATGAACGTGCGGATATTATTCTTGTAGGCTTTCCACCAAATCCCAGCCTTGGTTGGGCTGGACAGCAGCGGCAGCCCAAATATCAAGGGCGCGCCGATGTCAATACCAGCCTTCAACACACGCGAAATCTGCGTCGGCGCGGACGCAATATCAGCCATCTTAGTCAACAACGTCGACGACCGCTCGGTCAACTTCACCAACTCCTTAGCCGTCTTGGGGTCAAAGGAAAATCCCTGAAGCCAGTCGGCCTTGGGGGCCACGAGCTTGGTGGCAGAGGCGAGCGTGCGGGCGTCGGTATGTTCTTTGCCAACGGCCAGGGCGCGGTCTAAGTAGCCGGCCGCGTCGCGATCGACTTCTAGTAGGTGGGCGCTAAACTCTTCACCCTGCTGGGCTTTGGCGCGGTCGAAGGCCATGTCATCATAAACTTTACCATCAGCCTTCGCCTGCGCGTACTTGGTGAACGACTTGGCGCGCGCCGCTTTGTTGCCGAGGTCGCGGGGCGTGCCCAAAATGTCGCCCATCAACTTAGTGGCTTGCTGTTCGCCTATCAATTGATGGATGGTTTGTATATATATGCCGACCGCGTCGGCCACTGGGGCGTAGACTTCTAAGTCCTCTAATGCCTCATCGTAGTATAGATGACCGCGCGGCTTAAAGAATGACTTTCGCGACTGCTCTACCATCCGTGACTGGGGCTCCCACGGCTTATATATACCATTCTGTGCAATCTTCATGCGCGGGACATATGCTTTAAGTCGGGTGGCATCGCGCGCGCCCATCAACGTGTCTAGGTGCACCCCACCCTTGCGGGCCAGAATTTCGGCGTGGTCAACAATACTTACCACGTATAGCAGTGCGTTCTTAACTTCGGGCCGTGAGAACTCGTAGAACTCATCCCACTTTGATACCTCCAAGTCGAAGATGAAGTTTAGATCGTTCATAACTTGGTCTTTGGCGCCCGTGTCCCACTCTGGGAGTCGATCGAGGCGCTCTCGCATCTTAGCATGCGGCTTACGCACTCGCAGACCCACTTCCGCAGCATTCGCAATGTACTCATTGCCCAGCGTGCCGTTTGGGTAAGTAGCACGTTTAATCTGCATGCCCGCTTTGACAAAGGTGTCGGTGACTGAGAGGCCAACGACTTGCCCGTTGACCTTGGCGCCATGGTAGAGCGCCTGTAGGCCAAGTGCAACTTTACCTGCGCGATCCGTGAAAGGTGCATAGCCGCCACCTACGAATTCTATGGTCTGTTCGAACTTTTCGCCGATGAAGTCGCTGTGCTTGCGTATCTTTTCTGATAGATGCTTGAGTCGCCCGCTGTCCTTAATCATGTTTTGGAAGTTGCGCACGTCCATGGGGTCGCGTATGATGTCGCCCGCGACGTGGGGGTTAGGGATGCCGTCGGGGTCAAACTCGGCGCCACGCTGGATGAGCGGGCCAAAGTCGTCCCCCCCACCGCCGGCCGCGTCTACCACTTCATCAAGACGACTATCGACCAATGGCTTGGCGTCAAAGAACTCCATGATCTCGCGGTTCTCGTCCATCACGGATACGACCCGATTTATAAACGCCTTCTGCCCGGCCTCGTCTAAGTTCTTGAACTCGGGGCCGAACATGTCGGGGGTTTGCTTGGCGGCGCGCGTCAAAGATTTCCGCAATTGGGCGGGCGTCGAGTCATGGTAGATACCCTTGAAGCGCAACTGCGCAAGCACAAGGTCTTGCTTGAGCCAGCCCGTAAGGGCCTTCGCACTGGTGGCCATGTCGTCTGTAGTCCGCAATACGTCAAGGTCGCCGACCGGGCCGATGAACTTGCGTAGGCGTCGATTCGCAATGGCCGCCTGTTGCGCTCGAGTGGAGTTCAGCAGACGCTCAGTCTGGCGCTCAGTCAGTATGCCCGGCCGAAGCGCATTCAGCGCGCGGCTGATTCGCGGCACAGTGTTGGTTCCGCGGCCCACGGCCAGCAGCGCCATTTCCTCAGACTTGGCCTTTAAGTAATCCTCGAGTGTGTCGCCGATGGACTTGTAGTCATCAATTTGCTGTTTGACCAGCGCCGCCTGCCCTTTGACCGCGGGCGCCGGTGAGTTCTTGTAGCCCAACTGCACCACAGCTAACTCTTGCTGGGTCTTGCGCAGTGCCACAAGCTCGTCCTGCATGGAGAGTAGCCGCGCCAGCACTTCATAGTCAGCACGAGCGAGTGCGTCCGACATCTTGCTGATGTCCATTACGTCGTCTGCCGTGAGTGGCACGCCATTGGCCAAGTTGTCGCCCCAGTTAATAAGGGCTGCCGTACGGCCCTGCCCTTTAACTGCGCCCTTCAGCCGTCGAGACTCACCTAGAACAGCTTCGCCATTTAGGTTAGGGCGAGTGGCGCTCAAGCGCTCAATGATGTCGTCGGTGTCGACCGTGTTGTGGCCGAGCGCCGCGTAGTGCCTCTGGGTGGTGGTGATGGACTCATGACCCAACCGCGACTGAATGATCGTCATGTCGACGCCGTCATTCAAGAGCTTGTTGCTCATAAGTGGGCGGACTTGCGCCGGCAGCGGCAAGGGCAGTTGCATCTCTGTGCGCATCTCGTCGAGCTTCTTGCGCCACTGGGTGACGGCGGCCTGTTCATTCTTGGACGTCCACCCGAATACGAGGTCGTCGGGCTTTACGCCAAGACTTGCCTTACGCGGACGGGGCGCTTTCGCAGTCGAGCCGGTTTTGGCCAAACCACGTTCGATTGCGTCCGCCGTCAGTGCATCGGTAATCTCATCCGCCGTTTGCGCTTGACTGACGGCCCTTTGTGTGGCGGCTTCCGAAGCCTCAGTAAGTTTATCTTTAAGCACACTCAGGGGTAGCGCACTTGGGTCGTCGATATCGGTGACTTGAATAACGAAATCTTCAAAAGAGCCCAGCGAACCTGCCTCATCAAGAAGTCCCTCTTTACCTTCGTTGTCTAAATGAGCGCGTATCGAGCGAAGCCGCTTCGCAATTTCCGCGTCGCCCTCCGCTTGTGAGCGCGCGCCCTGTAAAGGACTAATCAGCCCTTGGCCTTTACTTAGTCGTTCGGACTCCCTAAGTCCACCGCCAGCTTCGACAAGTTCTTGCGTTGTAAACTTACGACCGGCGGGCGCTGGCCCCGTTGGTGCTTTTTGCGCCAAATTCTTCCGTACAGCAATAAACGCTTCAATGGCTTCGCGAACCTCGGGGAAGCCCTGAATCATCGCCGCACGTTCAAAGGTGACACTCTTGCCCTTGGTGGACTCGCCGCCTAGCGTCTTCAGGCGTGGCAGCCAGTACGCGAACTCGCCCTTCGCCGTCACGGACTCTAGTATCTCATCCCATTCCTTGAATGTCAGGTTGACGGCGTCTGTGGGGCGCACAAGCGACGCACGGTGCAGGGCAAGTATGGCATTCGACCGGCGTATGTCGGCGACATCAATGTTGGTGAGGCGCACTTCTGCCCCGTCCACTGTCTTGCGACCGGACGCAATACGGGCCTTGCCGGCGTCAATGGCCGTCTGTATCGAATCCACAGAAGCCTTCTGGGCGTCCAGGTCTACAAATGCGCCCAGCCGATTAGCGAACACGGGTGCCATTGCGCGGGCTTGCGCTTCATCCGGCACAGCGAGAGTTTGACGTCTATACGTGACAGCACCGCTTGCGTCGGCTGGCACTTTTTGCCATTCGTCTCCCTTGACAAGGTTGTCCAGGTGCTTCTGAAGTTTACCAGCGCCCAGCGTTCTCCCAGGAATTAACACCGCCCGAAGGTCGTCAGGCAAGGTAATCACATCCTTGGACACGGTGAACTCGGCAATACCAGCCGCCCACTTGTTAGTCGTCGATTTACTTTTGCCCACCCGCGCAGCTAGATTGGTCGTGTCAAACTCGAGCAGCACCCCACCCTTGCGCAGCGACGCGGCGGCATCGTTTGTCATTTGGACGTTCTTTGCGATTTTACTCTTCTTGCCAATCCCTAACCATGCGTTCGCCTCTTGGACGGTAACACCACGGTAGGCTTCAGTAGCAAAGTCTGAGACTTTACTAACACGATCAGTAAAGCTGGCAAAGGGCGGCAGGGCTTCTGAGGCGCGACCTGCAGCACTGGCAAACCGTATTGGGCGCACTTGCAATAGTGACGAGCCCACATGTGTCAGTGGGCCAATGCCCGTCACATACGTCGTCGGGTCAAGCAGCACACCTAATATGAACTGCTCCCAGCCCGTGCGTGTGCGGTTAGCCTCGCGTAACGAGCCGGCGGCGTCTGCCAACGATAAACTACCATCAAAAATGCCACGCAGAGCGCGCCGCGTTTTAGCCTTCGTCTCGATGGTGGTGGTCAGGCCCGGTATCAGTGATGCCACACGGCCGGGGGTTTCTTCCGGCAGACCAAGGATAGACCGCACCCCGGTGTGGAGGCCTTGGTGGACTTGCTTGAGTCCCGGTGCTTCTAAACCTGCCTCCAGCAGGCCGGTAGCACCTTCGCTGAACGCAACAAACGGCAACGAAATTTGGTCGAGCAGCTTCATCGCGCCGCGCCCAAACTCCTTCAAGGGCTCCCAGCGGTCGGGCGGCTCGGTGCGGTTGCGCTCAATTAAGGACGTCAACTCCTCAAACTGCTTTTCGACAGCCTGCGTGTTGTCGCTGAACTGCGGCATCATAGGGAAGCGGCCGCGGCTCGCGAGGTCGAGGTGTCCTTTTGTGCGCCGCTCGCGGGCTTTGTCCGATGCAGACTTTAGCGATCCAAGATCAACGGTGCGCGACCGCTCGCGCTTCTCGTCATGTGCCATTAAACAACACCCACATTGGTCTGGCGGCGCGCCTGAGTCGGTAGCTGGTCAGCTAGCCCACGCATGAACTCCTGCTCGCCCCCGCCCGTCTCAGCGCTGAAGCTGGCCTGCATAATGCCGCGCGTAGCCTCATCTGCCTTGAGGAAGTCGGCGATACCGATCTCCTTGGCGGACTTCGCGCCTGACTTGCCGAACGAATTGGCGGGGAACTTCATGCCCAGTTCTTTCTCGAGTGTTTCGGCAAACCCAAAGAACTGCGCCAACCCCATCATCACGGGGTTTTGGAACAACTGCATGGCGAGTCCCATCGGCATCAGCTTGCGTTCTTGGTCTATAAGGCGTGCCTCAGCCTGCCGTTGCAGAGCGAGCGCCTGCTCGGCATTGCGCACTTCACCCTTCGCCATGGCGTCGTTGAAGTCACGTTCGGCGCGTACTCGGGCGTCTTCTCCAGCCCGAATTTCCGACCGAATTTCTTCCTCACGCTGGGCAGCTGCCACGGCGTTCGAACGCATTTGGAACACCCCGCGCACGCTGGCCATATACTTGGCCGCCTCGGGGGTAATCTGGCGCCCGTCAAAGCCTGCACGTAAGACAAAGTCGCCGGTGTTATCGTCCCATATGACGCCCGCTGGTAACTCAAGCGACCCTACCTGGGCGGCCCACTCCTGCACCTGCGCAAACTTCTCGGTGGTATAGTCGCCGGCCATCAGTGAGGCGCCCTGGCCTGTGAGGTCGGCCACCTTTCGTTGAATATCACGCGGCTCCAGTGGAGCGTCAATCTTAAAAAGATCACGTTGGCGCTGTGCATCTTCAAAATTTGTGTCGGACTTGAGTTTAACTAATTTGGCCTCAAAGTCTAGGCGCTGCTCCTGCATTTTTATGTCGAGGTCTTGTTGGCGACCTACGATTTGGCGCTCCAGGGCGATGCGCTGATTTTCGAGCCGTTCACGCTGGTCACGATCTAAGCCGGCTTGCTGCAATTGCGCTTGAATTTCAGCGACTTTGAGGTCGCTTTTGCCTTTCTCAATCGTGAATTGAGTCTGCAATTGCATCCTCAACATCATTTGTTCAAATGATTGATCAAGTTCATCGCTAAGTAACTGCTGCTCAGCCGTAAGGTTGAGGTCTTGCTTAAACCGCGCGACCTCGCGGAACTGAAACATGGGCGTCATGGCAGCGATCCACTCAGACAGGCCGTCCGGCTCAAGTCCAGCCAAGGCGGAAGTGTCAAAGCGCTCGCCGTCCCACACTACACCATTAGGAATGGGAAAATTAAAGTCGCGTAGGGCGCCCTGTATTACTGATGGATTACCACTACTAAGTGCTGCAATCAAATCTTGCGTTTTCGCCACAACGTCGGACGGGTCAGATAGCACCCGACGCATATCTTCCGTTAAGTCAAACGTTGAGGTGCGCGGCTCAACTTGCTCGTCAGCCGGTTCCACATCTAACGGCGGTGCAGCCGAGGGGCCGCCCGGCTTAAAGGGTAGAGGCTCTCGCGGTTCGCGCTCAGTCACACCAGTATCAAGACCAAGCGCTTTAGCTCCACCGGTGGTCTGAGGCAAAAACCGGCGGCCGTCCGTTGAATTTATATCTAATTGACTAGCTAGTGCTGCAAATTCTGTTTGGCTAATTTTACCCGCTAAAAACGCCTCTTCAATTTCTAGCATCAGTTCGGGACTCTTGGTAATGATATTGGACAGTGCAGCTAGCTGTTGGTCATCAGGGAAGCCAACAACCGTCGCCGTAATGTTGTTCAGTGCATCGGTCGCCAACACGTTTTCGAGAACGACGTAATCGCGCCCTACCGTGCGATCTAAGAATCGTCCATTTGCAGTGCGAGGCTCGGTAGGAAATAGAGTTTCAGGATCGGTGCCGGCAGGGATATCACGTCCAGCATCCTCCGGCGCGCCAGGAATCGGGCCTTCAATGCCAAACTCACCAGGATCAGGATCAGCACGCCCAAATCCGCCTTGTCCAGTCTGAGCTGCTTGACGTTCCAGGTCTTCTGCAGTCACGTCGCCTGTGGGACTGCCCCCAAAACCAAATCCACCCTCGGGGTCAGTGCCGCCCAGGTCGCCGGACTGGGCAAACGCGGGTGCTACTGGTGCAGGCCTAGGCGCAGGCGCGTCACTTTGTACTGGTGCACCTACTGCTATGCCAGACGCAAGAGTTGTAGGAGCGGCTGTTGGTGCAGGCTCCGCGGTTGCCCCCACCGCGCGTGAGGCCGCATTAATATCAACATCAACCCCTGCGCGTTTTTGTTTAATTAACGGTTTTTGGACAGCCGCAATTTTGTCGCGCTTTTCTTTCTTGTCTTTCTTCTTTTTGGCGCGCGCCTCGTCGAAGGACTTGCCGCCCCCCGTTGACTTGTTAAGTTTCTTTAACTCTTTTTGGCGCTTCTTCTTGGCCTTAGACTTGTCGTGTGACACTAGCGTCTCCTGCGCCTTGCATTCAAACCTTGTCGAGTGCGATCTTTGGGCTCGAGCCCAGTCTTGCCATCCACTTTAGGCGCGCGCACGCGCCTATTCAAGCGTTTCTTCCTCGGGCTCAAACGCCGGTTGACTTGCTGGGCCTTGTTCTTTAGAGGCGGCACGTTGCAAAATCTCCTGCTTTTCGTTGTCCGTGAGTTGGTCGCCCATTGAGGCGACGCCGGCCGTGCCCATTTTGGAGAGTTCGGCCATTAGTTCCGAGCGCGTGAAGCGGGCCTTATTCGGCCCCATGGGGACGACCTGTTCTAGGCGGGCGAGGACGCGCATGCTGGTGTCAAAAGCGATGTCCGCGGCCCGGCCGGTGACGTCTTTTTTCATTAAGGTACGATGCTCCCAAGGCCACCAATGTCGACGTCCTGCGCGCCTTCCTGGGCGCCCTCGCGTGGAATGTTCACGCCACCACCTGTTAAGCCTTCGAGGCCGCGCTCAATTGAGCCGGGAGGCTCTTCACCACTAGCAACCTGGGCGGCTTCCTGTTGGGCTGCCTGTTCGGTTTGGTCACCCTGCGCGTCAGTCTGCGCACCGGCAAGCCGTGCTTGCACCAGTTGCACAATAGCAGTTTCTACCAATACATCTACCACGCGTTCGGCGTAGATGCGATCATCTTCTTCCTCGGGGTTGGTGATGACATTCTTCAAGCCCTTCTCATGGAGGGTGCGCCGGGACAGATCACCTTCGCGTCGGACTGCCAGCAACGCGAGCATGCGTCGGTCGTTCTCTGCGGGGTCTATGGCCTCAAAGCTAACCTCAAACTGGGCGCGCCGCAGGTCGTCGCCCTTGATATTGCGCTCTGGGCCGCCGTCTGCGCCGCTCCCCTGCACATTCATGGTGACGTTATAGATATACATCATCTTGGCGATGCCCTCTAGCATCTCCGACACCATCAAGTTCATCTGCTCTTTGATGGGTGCGACGGTTTTAAGGGCTTGTCCAACCAAAAGGGCTTCCTGAACGCCGAAGTTGCCTTGAGATTCGCCCGAGAACGCAGGGCGGGCGCGCCGCTGGATGTTGTTCTCGATGCGATCCAAGAAGTTCAACATGTCTGAGTTGGGCGGCGGCGAGTCCATCCACGTGGGCGGCTCATCCGTCGTATAGGTAATGACGGCGCCGGGGCCTTTCTGGAACGCGCGCGCCAACTGGCGGGCATTTCCACCCTGGCTCAACAGCCGCGGAAACGCATGGAACAACCACTGCGCCGACATCGCCGTCTTAATCACAATCTCTTGATGAATTTCGCCTATGACAGCCTGTAGCGCGTTGACGGCGAGCCGCGCGGACGTACCGTCGCGATCCCTGCGCCCTAACCCGCTAAAGCGGAAAGAATAAGGAAGGTGCATAATTGGATTAAGTTTGTCAATGATCCGCTGACCATCAGCCTCGACAATATACCAACCATACCAGTCTTGCTCCGTTGGGTCGTATTTCCACGACCAGTATTCTAACCACTCGACGGCGCGCATGGGGTCATTTGCCATCTTAGGGTTTGCATCACGTTTGGGGTCTAGGAACTTAATGCCGTCGTAGTCGCCCGTCTCCATCTGAGACACGGTGCGGTTTTGGCGCTCCAACACATATGTGGGCTTGGTCGTGCCGGGCTCAGGCATTACGGTGTAGGGGTCGAGCGCACGGGCGATGAACTTCGGCTCGTTGTCACGCGCAAACTCCCAGTTTTCGAGTCGCTCGTCAAAGACGCCCTGAGATTCACCCTTGCGCCGCGTGGGCAGCACTTGATTCGTCACCCACGGCGAGGGTATCCACTTTAGGCACGATGCCCCGCGTAGAGGTAGATCGAACGGCAACTGGGCGATCGGGTCAACCATGGAGTCCTGGGCAACCATGCGAAGGATGGTCTGCGCCCACATCTCCTGTAATCCCTTGATCTTTAGTGCTTGCTTGGTATTCTTGCGGGCCTTGGCTGTCACAACTGGCTCATCGACACGAATTTGCTCTCTGATCTCGTCGATCATAAGTGTAGGCGTGGCCGACTTGTGGGTCTGTATCTTCTGAGGCAGATCAAGATCAACCTCGAATTTGCCATAATACAGGGTGTCGGCCATGTCCATTTCTGACCATGCCGACTGCCAATAGCGCTCGAGGCCGGGGACGAGCTTGCCTAAGTCTTTAGGTTTCTGGTGCGGCAACTGGTGCCTCCTCTTCTACGGTTGACCATATGCCTTCGCCTTCCCAATCTTCCTCGTCATCGGAATTTAGATAGCTGTACACTTGACCGCCCGAGCCTGCGTTGGCGGCCGGCCGGGCGCTGCCCATGATGGCCAGTAATAGATAATAGAGGGCCTTCCACGCATGATCCCAGGCTTTCGTGCCGCCCTCGGGCTGGCCATTGACCATCTTCCACTTGCCACCCTTTTTGATGGGGGAGCGGCCCCCACCACCCTCGGCAATGAGGCCCTTGCAGCGCGGGTTGATGCGTAGGAATGGTCGGTTGGTCTTTAGATTGAAGCCCAGGACGCTACGCAGGCGTAGAATGCCGGCTTCAATAGTCCACCGGCGGCGCTCAAACCAGATGTCGGTGTCTTCGGCCCATGCTTCGTATGGCGTGCCCTTGGAGCGGCCGCCGGTTTGCTGCGCACCCGCGACGTCCATGACGTGCCGCTCGTGCGAATACACATTGACCCACGCCGGCTTGGTCGTACACATGTCTATAATGGCTTCGTGTGTCGCGCCGGGCATATAAATCTCGTCAACCACCCAGATTTCATCGCCGACAAACTGCACAAAAAGAACGCAATAACACCGATGGCCAGGGTCGATAGCCAAATGCACTGGCAGGTTGGGGTCGAACTCAGTCGAAGAACTGACATGCAAAAGGTTTTTGAACTCTGGTAATACGAGGTTAGATGCCTTTTGAGGCTGGCCACCAAACCGCTCCCAAAAGCGCTCGGGGGTCGAAGAGGCAGACAGTTCAGCTTGAATCTCAGGGTCTTCAAATCCTTCTGGGTAATTCTTAGGATTGGCCCACGCGGGGCACGGGAAGCTCAATACGCCCTGGTCGTTAGGGCCTTGACCTAGTTCAAATAGCTCGGTAAACCACGACTCGCCGTCTGGGGAGCCAGAGATAAGCAGTCGTGCATGCTTCTTACGTCGCATACGACCACGACAGCGCTCGTATAGCTCCTGACCGCAACGCGACGCTTCGCAGAGTAGTTGTATGTCAGGCTCATCACGACCTACCTTTGTGGGGTCGTAGCCAGACACCGATTCGTAGGTGATGTCCCAACCTTCTTCGGTCAGAGTATGTAAAATGACGCGATTGTCTTTATGGATTGGAATACTACTATGGGCAGCGTCAAAAATTTCAAGTTGACCCAGCCACGAGAACGGCGATGAGTCGAACCCACCAATGTACGAAAGTTCTTTACGTGCGTCTTCGAAGTCGGCTGCCACTGACCATACGAGCAGTGGAGTGTCGACCCCGAAGTCTTCAAAGAATATGAGTGCGTCTACGGTCGCAATGATGGAAATTAGGAACGACTTACCGCCGCCCTCGCCGCCCGAGATTACGAGCGTGCGGCACTCAGATAGAACTATCTCCATCTGAATCGGACTCAACCCCAGAATCCCTCGCTTGGGGTCTGGTATCAAATCCAGTGCTTTCAACCATTTCAACCGTCGCTGCCGGAGCGTCTCCATCGTCCTCCTGTCGATTGGTTAGTATGTCGCGCATCACCTGGGCGGCCTTGCTAAGCGCTTGCGCCTCGGGGGGCTGCAAGATTGCGAAGCCCAGGCGGATTAGGTTGGCGCGGATTTTGTGTCTAAGTTCTTTAGGAGTTTTGTCGTCGTTGGCTAAGGCCAGTTCGGCCTCAATCATTTCAGGAATGGCCTCGCCCAACTTGTAGGCGCCTACGTCCAAAAACTCTCGGATCGCACCCGCGAGTGAATTAGCTTGTTTTAATAAAGCTCGATCGTCGCGCGGCCGGCCCGCGCCCGGACGTGGGCCACCCATAAACTACTCCTTATAGTTCCATTATAACACATTTATACAAGGTTGACAAGCAGCGGCGAGTGTGATAAACTTAAAGGGTAGTCTCCCCGACTACCGAGCGTCGATGTTACCTCCGCAGAGGCGCTCACCTGATTGTTGTCGTATAGTGGCAGTACTGCTGGCTTCGGCTGGCGGCGCCGGTTCGAATCCGGTCGACAATCAACACATGCGAGAGAACATATACGGCATGAAACACCGGCCGCGCGGGTGCGATTCCCGCCTCTCGCCCCTGATTATCTGGTAACGGCCCCCGGTTGGGAATACCCCCGACTAGAGGCCGTTCCACTACGAATCCCCCCTAGCGAGCGCGAAGCGCGAGCCACTTCCCACACATCCCGCCCCGCGCCCGACGAGAGTTGATTATCTCGTAAATCAAACGATGGGTTTCCGTCACCTTCCCCCTGTGCCGTGTGGACTTTCGTCATGGAAGCCTGCCCCCTGCGGGGGTTGCGTCGGAATCCTGCGATTCTGTGACTTCATTTTCAAAAATTAATCAAAAAAATATGGGGCCAGAAGGGCGGGTAAGGGTATAAGGACTTACGTGGAACGCTTTTGCAGACGCCTTATAACCGACGTTCACCACCACTTGTGCGTCGTTGTGGAATCAGTCCCGCTTAAACGACAAAACCCCCCGAAGGGGGCCGTGTCGCTCGCTGTTGTGTGGGCGCGCGGCTGGGTTAGTAGGTGTAAGGAATCACGTGGGGGCATGTGCATTGACTGCTATCGTGGTAGGCCACGGCCCACGCCCGCAAACACGCCGTACACAACCCCGCAATCGTTTGGTATTCTCGACACTGTGGACACATCATCGCCCCCACTTCGCCCGTGACTTAGGATGTGTGATTGCGCGCACTGTCCAATTGCGGTCAAGGCACCTCGCCATAAATCTGTCCCAATCTTCCGATGTAATCTTCATTAGGTTAATCTCCATGTTTTTGTGGGATTTCTGTGGGTGTGGGGGTTAGGCTTTGAGGTCGGCCGTCGCTGATCATCTTCCAGTTGTTCACGAGGTGTGGTGTGAGAAATGTCGTCAGTGATGCAACAACGTCTTTGCGTTCTTGGATTGTCATGTAGATACCTGCTCCGCTGTCATGGTCGCGAAACCACATATCCAGCCCAACAGACAAATGGTGTGCTACGAAATCGCTATCCATGTCTGCCTCCGTCTTCAATTTATGACCACCTTTACCCATACCACTGTGGCAGCCATACAAATGCCAACCCACCACGCCGTTTGTATCAGAAACTCTCGATCAGCCCTCTTCATTTTTGCCCCCTGACCGCGTCGATTATCAACTCCGCCGCCACCCACGCCAGCCCCGCCGTCACCGGCGCTACCAGCGCGGCCACCGCTACAACGTCCCACACATGCTCCACCGTCAACCCCCGAACCCTTCAAACGTGAGGCCAAATATCAACACAACGAACTCAACCACCACCCACCAAAACACCCAGTCATACCAATGCAACTTCCCATACATGCTCCAACCCCCTTGATTTCCACAACCCTATCACCCTTTACCTCAACTGTCAACCAATGGGGGTTAGGCTGTGAAGTCGCGGATATGATGGCTACACTTGTCGGCGTTTCCACCTTTATCAGTGTAGTGCCATGACTTTGGGTGGTGGCAGAAGGGCTTGGTGCAAATGGGGTCGGCGTCCTCTACTTTCAGACGTCCGCACACACATGCCATCCCCAGCTTGGCGTAGTTGTAATGCCCTTCATGCCACGATTGAGGATGCTTGCAGTCGGTCTGAATGCACAAAGGGTCGGCGTCCGGGCCCCCGAGGGGCAGTAGGCCGATAGCCGCACGGTTCGTGGCTACGAATGTGGGCCAACACTTAGTTTCATGAACGACGAACGGCTCCATGTTTAGTGTAAGGAAGAACGCCGTGGTGGTGCGCCAAGTCCCATCGCCTTGTTCTTTGCCGCACCAGTCGCACACTTCGATGCGTTCCGTAGTTGGTCGCTCGGTTATCATACTGACACCTCGAAAGTGAAGGGCTCAATGGCGTCACCACGGTCAAAGGCTCTAATGAATGTCACCACCTCATTTGGCAACTCTTGACTCTCGTAGTCGAACTTGTCAGCATAGAATATTGTGCAGCCAACAAGGCAATTGGGCAAGCCTGCGTCGTACATGGCTAGCGCAACTGGACATGTTGTAGGCCCACGCGCGCCCGCTTTGATATTGTCTGCTGTGACGTTTATCTTCATGTTCAAACCTCCATATTCATGAGTAGATCAAACTCTCTGTACTCTTGGACATCCAACCTGGACGCCCACGTGCGGGTTAATTGGTAAGCCGCCGACTCAGCCACATGCGCCCACCACATCGGGGATGCCTACTCCTCGACTAATGCCAATTCATGGGCTGCTGCTGTAATGCGCCTCCACTCCTGGCCATCAAATGTATAGGTGTTATCCATTCGCACCTCGTATGGATGCCCTGGAAACTCGTCATCAGTGTAAATGATTGTTCCCACCTTGTTTTCGGCGTCAACGAATGATGCGTGACCATCCGTAGCGCCCTTGGATGCTGCATACGACCCCAACGCTGGGGTGTAGTTGCACGGCCCCGCCAACGGCACATACCGAACGCGCGCGCCCACCACGAGATACTCTTGCACACTCTCAGACTTACCCATCATGCACCTCCACTTGCAAGAGCCCCCGCGGGGGCATCTGGGGCGTTTAACTCGGGTATGTCAAACACTGTTGGCACACAGTGGTCGCCTCTGTCGAACGCCTTGGCAAACTCAAGCAAGTCTTTAGGGCTATTAATGCTTTGTTCTTCACCATTTGTTACAGTCATTCTTCTCCACACGGAAACTGTTTTGAATCCAGCCTCAAGGAGCGCTAAGGCTACTGGACACTTTAATGCGTTCGCTGGCACCCCGTTGTCAATATGGCCTTGTGTGACTTCTAACTTCATTATTCTCCCCCGTCGATTTGCTCTTGAATGTAAGCAAGGGCGCGCTCTTTGCCATGCGCTACCGTACGTCCCCTGTCAAATCGCGTCATTAGCTGATCGAGTGTTACTACGGGTAAGCCCGTTGCCGCCGCCACGGGTGCAGCCACAAAACCGCCGTCTATTGGTACGCCTACATGTAATGCCAGCACGGCGAGGACACAATTCCTGCCCGCTCGATTATCTAGCTTGCATTGCACAAGTGACTCGACGGGCCGTGCCTCAATCACGTCGTAGACCTGTTGCCACGTCATTGTCGTAGCTTCTGTAGTCATTTCATCTCCCTCATTTAGTTACAAGTTCGCGATTTGCCGCGACTACGATTAGCCGCGCAGCACAGTATACACACAACGGGCGACTTGCACACACGCAACATTCGCCACTAAGCCGACGCACGCACATATGCGGGCTGTAGTCCGGTCTCATTACCACCTCGCTAGGCAATCTAGGCATTTGCGCCGCTGGATGTTTGGGGAGCCGCACGCTGGGCATTCGCTCATTAGTAGCGCTTGTACGGACGCGAACTGCGCGGGTATTCACCCATCTCTAATTCTAATAAGGCGATGTCTGCACGATGCTGTTGGTCGGCAGTCCATTTGGACATGGACACTTCGTTAATGCGGACGGCAGTCCATAGGCTTAGCCCTACTATTGCGACGATGAGTAACGCCCAGGTTACTTCACGTATTACTTGTTCCCAATCTTGCACATGATTCATACTTTCTCCCTTATATGTGGATTGTTCGCCACCGCTCGACGCGCGGCACTTCGCACCTGCGCCATCTTCAACTTAGGTCGCCGGTCAACGTAGTACGTCCGCGCGCTGCACTGTAGGCAGTAGTCGTACGGGCCAGTCTCGATGTCGTGTTGTCGCATTAGGTCGCCGCCGCACCGAGCGCATCCTTTTAAGTTCATGGCATCTTCCACACATGCCAGACTAGTTGCCCATTGCCGGTTAAGACCGTACCAAGGAATACAGCATCTTCGATGTCATCTGGTAACTCTTGGCCTGTTCCGAATATGCCTATGGTAACCCAGTGCATAGGCACGTTGCCCTGCACTATGGCCCCAACTTTGGCCCACATCATGACCTGGTTATCCTGGTTGTGAACAGACAAAATTGTCGAATCAATGGGCATTTCAACCCTCTGTTCATCTACGATGTCAAGCCGATATTTGTAAATGATTGTCATTTCTTCCTCCGACTTTTCGCCACAAGGATGGCCGCCACAATGACGACCACCCATAGTATGGAAATATCCAACTGGACACCTCCGAATTACTCCACCGTTAGTGTGATTGTGTCGCCGGATTTCAACTCAGCGAGTGGAAGTACGTACAGTGTGCCGTCGATGCCCTTGCCTAAAACCTTAAGGCGGATCTTAGGCTCTTTGCCGCTGGTGAGGTCGCCGAGAATGCCGTGTGCCTTGATTGTGTTAGCTGCCATTGTTTTCACCTTCCATCTGTTCGTGTATGTATGTCAAACTACGCTCTTTGCCAAGTGCCACAGTTTCAGCGTTGTCAAATAAATCCATCAGCCGCACGCATTGCGTAAACGTTGCGCCCAATGCACTTTGGACGGGGCGGATGACACCGTAGTCTAAGTTGAATCCCAAGTCTAAGGCCAGAACCGCAAGAACGCAATTCTTATCGCCGTGGCACGGCGACTTTTGTATAAGACTGTTGATCGGTCGCGCGTCAATTAGATCGTATGCCTGCTTCCACGTCATTGTTGAAGTGGTCAATGTTTCCTCCTAGATGCTTATGGTAGTAGTTGGCGGCGACCACGCGCCGATGTGTTAGGTCGTCATTGGGCAAGTTCAGCCGTGCGTAGATGTTGTCAAAGTGCTTGAACACGCCCCGCCATTCGATGTGCATTTTTTGCGCGATAACTCGCGTCGAGTGACCTTCCGCGAGGAGTTGCCACGCCTCAAGCTGCCGCGCGGGGATTTTAGTCCGCAAGGCGTTTGTCCACTTCGGCGCGCCACTCTTCGGGGTTGACGTCATAGTCGAAACCTAAGCTTATCCAGTTAACACTGTCGTCGTTAAGTCCAAGCGCGCTAAGGCGGTCAGTGCCGTACAGATAGACGTGACCAAAATCTTCGGGTGTAAGGTCAGTAGTCAATTGCCCCACTATGCACGCGCTCCATTCGTCCATCTTCAACGTGTCGAGGTCAATTATGTGCGCCCAGCCCTCGGGGAAGTGCGCATCCAAATGGGCCGCGCCCTTTTGCACCGGCGTCAATGTTTCAGTTACCAATTGCTGCAACCTCCAATTCTTTGGTTTCCACGTGGATGGCTTCGTAGGTGACGTCGGGAAATTCAAACGTGATAGGTTCAGCGTGGCCCGCGTCGAAATCCCTAACGAAGTCACGCATTTCTTTTGTCATTGGGATTGTGTAGTTGTCGGGGCAATTGATTTGAAAATTGTCGACACCCTCGCGGCCATAACCATTTTCAACGACTATCCCGAGCGGTATCCCCCTATCTTTGAGCGCCAACGAGATGGCACACCTGTAGTGGTCACAACGTATGCTTTCGTCAATATGCTTCTGAGTAACTTGAATCTCCAAAACAAACCTCCTGCCGATCCTCTATAACAATCATATGTTCATAGAAGTCATCTAGGGCTTTAATAGTTATAGTCGCTACCGGATAACTCTAAGTTTAACAGCATAGCCATGAATCGGCTCGTTGCCTTCTTCAAGTGTATCTCCTGGCTCTAGTATTATACAACCATCGGCATGGTATGCTATTGCAACAGGGTTATCTATAACCTCGAATTCGTGATAAGCCTCAACTCCATCAGGTGTCAGAATCAATCCATTTCTTTTAATAACTACATGATCACCCTTGTTCAATGACATTGCCTTCTCCTTTATACTCCCGAACTCGTCCTGTGGCTAAGTCGCCCCGCGTCGCCAAAACCGGAACGCTCAAAATACGATACGCGCCCCGACCCCAAAAGTCAACCCCGCCCTTTTATTCATGAATTTACGCCCTGGGAGTCCCACTGGGCCAGCTGGAAATCGTGGGCCTAGGGCCTCAACGGTCTTGATGAATCAGTCCCCAATCGTAATAGTCGTGGTCACCGTTGTGAACTCCACCACGACAACGAATTTTAATGCTAATATCATCGTTCTCTCACTTTCAACCACACAGTGGCTTGTGCTACATGTATCGGAATGCCCTCGGCCTCGGCTAGATTACGAATTTCGTCTTGCACTACTCGTATTGTGCGTGTTGTGGGTCGGGTGGTTTGGCCGTAGGCGGCGCGCAATATGTGGGAGTCGACGACGGGGTCAGTGTTGCCAAAGGGGTCAAGTATGGCGTAGTAGAATGCCGTAACTTTTGGGCCACTTAAGTGCTCCACCGGCGCGCCACATGGGCCGCTGGCGCTTTTGCACTCTAGTATAAGCCGTGCTTTATACACATTCCTACTGAGCACCCCACGCACATAGCCGGTTTTGATCAATTCGTCCGCCAATTTTAAATTATGTTCCCACCTAACCCTAGGCGACAGTGCAGCTATGACACCAACCGCGGTGGGCAGGTGGTCATGCATTTGTGACGCGGCGCACCGAGCGTCCGAATACCACTTCCAGCCTTGGGTGATTTGGGCTGGGGTCGCAGCGTCGTAGTGCGCTTGGATCGTCATAGTGTTGCTGTCCAATCACATTCTTTACCTCTCTCATCTTCGATGTGTACATCAAGTAAGTCAAGGTCGACGTCGAAAAGCGAGTGGTTACTCCACCTATCACGGTCGTCGGCTTCGGCCCTATCGTAGGCTGCTTGCGAATCGACGGCACTAATTTCTTGATAAGTGCTAATATTGTAGTTGCGAATTACGGTGTATTTCATCAGACAATGCTCTCTGAGTCTACCCCATCGGGGGTGTAGACGTCGTCGTGCTCCTGCGCCCACAATTCATGAAACCACACTTCGTCGTCGAGTAGGTTGTGATAGATGTCGTCAGCCGCGCGATTGAAAAGTTCACGGGAATCCCAACCGCCGACGTATGTTTCGGCTAAATGTTGACAATTTGCAGGCGTGAATTCGGCCATTATAAACCTCCCTTTATACTACGTTGGTTCGTTGAGTGGCGCGCCGGCTTCTTGTAGCGCAACCCGTGCAAGCTCTACGGCGTAAAACAGTGCCGCATACTCCTCATCGTTGGAGGCTGGACACTCTGCACATGCATCTTCGGGATGCTTCCAATTTGCACACATCAGCCCACTAATTCGTTGCAGGGCAACCAATAGATTAACCCCGCCGGGGTGGTTACCAAGATCGAATGAATAATTCATAGCGTAATCACCGCCACTTTCGACAAGTCCACAAACGTGGGCACATTGTCGACCGTGTACAGAAATGACTTCTCCCCGGCCGTGCCAAGGATGTTCGCAAGTGTTTCGAGGGCGCGCCCCAATAGAGCTTTGCGGTTGTTCCAGGGTTGGGTCGGTCGATCGTCAATCATGTAGACCTCAAACACCCCTACCTTTTCCACAACATGGTCGTTGTCATCGCACCACACCCCGTCGGCCTTATAGACCGTCATGCCGCCAGCAATCTTGACAATATCGTCCAAGATCGCATGGACGCCTAAGTATGATTGTACTAATTGGTCGGGCACATAAAACTTGATCTGCATCAGTTTACCTCCGTCTTGACGATTTCAAACTCCAATATTTCTAGGCCGTCAATATCAGCATACTGATCGGCGATGTCTTCCAACACCGATGTCACGAATTCCTCAGCAAATATTACTTCCCCGTCGGGGTGGTTATTGGTGACCTTCAATGTTAGTAGTGCCATGATCGTGACTGTTGGCACAACGTCGTGGTCGCCCCGCACAAAGTCTTCGCGTCTGGATTCTTGGTCGCTCATATTTTGCCTCCCAAAATTTCTGTAATCCCAATTTACCACACCCCAAATCACTTGTCAACTTCATTTTCAAATTCCCCAAAATTGAAACTTGGCGGGTGACAGACCGCCGTTAATATATTTACATATATATAATAGGTAAGTGACGGGTGTAAAGTGAGTTTACCCGGCCGTGAAGGCGTAGACACTTCACGGGAGGCCATTAAGTGACGCATCACTTCACGGGGGTTGACAGCAATTTGCGGAGTGTGATATAATGAATTCACGCACTTGAGGTATGAAACTTTGACAGGAGTGAGACATGGATTTTTTGAATGGCGTAGACCCCAAGACGATCACAGGTGTTTTCTTGAAAGGTGGCGAATCCCTAGAGGGTGACGTCGAATTCACGAAAGTGACTGAATCGCCCGGCGCGACGTACGAATATATCTACATCAGTAGGGTAACTGTAACACGACAGCCTTGGGTTTACCACGTTGACCCGTCCAGCATTGTGTTCGTTTCAACGCGTCCCAATGCGGATGCTTAGAGATCAAACCCCGCCCCCGGCGTCGTGCGACCTATGTGGCAAGAAGTGTTATTGGACTCGCGATCACTATCGGATATGTCCCATGCACGGAGAACGCTACACTTTACCTAAAAAGGAAGTGGAACAATGAAAATTCTAGCGTACTGGTTGTCAGTCAGCGTGGTCGGCATAGCTTTAGGATTCGTAGGTATGTGGTTGTTACTCAGCTTCATTGAAGACTCGGTCTTGGACGAGCCAACCGCCATACCTCCGGCGCCCATTGTCACTGAAGACAGGGCAGCCCCCACCCCGTCGGTGCGGTGCATATTCGTCATTGACCCACCCAACGCGGCTGGCGTTGGCCCGATGTTCTTGATTCCACCCAAAGACTTTGCGCCGCCGCCGCCTGAATTTATGCCCATGTGGCTGTGCGCGGGGCCAGATACGCCGTTGCGCTACTACAGCGAACCACAAGGCGACGTGGCCAATGCGCCGGCCTTGAGGGAGGAGTTTAACTAATGTGGTTTCATAAACACGATTGGGTCGTTGTCGTCGTCGACGAACGCGACCATACTTTTGTCGTCGCATGCCGCGGCGGCCGCGGTGGATTTCATTACGTAACCAAAAAGTATTAGGAGGTAGGCGTGCGTGGAGGCTAGATTTTGGAGCAAGGTTGCCGTGGTGGACGCTAGCCGATGTTGGTGGTGGTTGGGCTCACTCTCTATAGGAGGTTATGGAAAGTTTCGCGTTGGTAGTCAGGTCAAGACTGCGCATCGTCTCAGTTATGAGCAATGGTACGGCCCAATTCCACAAGGGTTACAAATTGACCATTTATGCCGTGTGCGCAGTTGTGTTAATCCCGCACACCTCGAAGCAGTGACGCCACGCATTAACATCTTACGAGGGATTAGTCCATCAGCCATTGCAGCACGGGCAACCCATTGTCCCCAGCAACATCCTTATTCGGAGGACAATACCTATTATTTTAGAGGAGGTGCAGAACGCGTTTGTAAGATTTGCAAGTCTCAAAATGGCCACAACTCTTATATGCGCAGTCGTTATGGAAGTGCGAACGCCGTCGGAGGTTATCAGTGAGAAGTCTGACGATGTGGCGTCATATATGGGGGATGGGGTTATTGTTCCTGAAGGGCGTACCATCGTTTTTGGCCCTACTGAATCATACAAGTCGTTTTTCACTCAACAATGCTGTGTTTCCCTGGCCGCGGGCCGCGACTTCTTGGTTTGGCATGTACCACAACCGATAATTGTACACTATATTCAATTTGAGATTCCACGCAACTTTTTTCACGATCGAACTGAAACCTTTCACCTGGAGTACGGCGCACTCGACGACCGGGTCAACTACTCAGCACTACGCAGCTTCAAACTAAAGGAGGACAAGCATTGGGCCGAACTCACGGCCGCCTGCCTACGCAGCAAGGCCGACCTGATCGCCATCGACCCGCTACGATCGGTCTTGTACGGCAACGAGAACGACTCGGAGGCCATGACCCTATTCACCGACGGCGTGGACAAAATTCAGTCCCTACTAATGAAGGCCGGCCAGGGCGCCTCCTTCATGGTCGTACACCACACGGGCAAGCCCAAGAAAGACCTAATGGGCAACAAGGTCGAAGGTGACATGTACGACGTTCGAGGGGCAAGCGTGTTGGTGGACTGGGCCGACACCGTGATTCGTGTCTCACGCATACGTGACAAGGCTGAAGTCACAGAAATCACGATCGAGAAGTCCCGAAATGCAGTCGGCGACCGCGACCCGAAGTTCTGGGCGACTCTCGAGAATGGGCTGTTAGTCCCATCCAAGGTCGCGCCCGACCTAATCGTGAAGCGCTTGTTGCGCGAACGCGAAATGATACACACCACTGAGCTATACCAGCTCGTGGCCGATGAAGCGGAGGTCGGCACCAACAAAGTGCGCGACATCGTGAAGTCGATGGTGCGCGGTCGGGAAGTAGTAATCGAGCGGTATCCAAATGACAGAAAGAAGAGGTATGTAAAACTATGTTGATTCAAACTAAACTAAATTCGAAGAGTATCGAACAACGACCCACCACGCTCACGTGGGAGACACACGGCCTCGAGGCTGTGACCCTCACCATACGGGCTGACAACAATGAGTATGCTATTACAGCGTACTTCAATGAGTACGAACTCAAAGAATTTCTGCTGGGATGTCAGGCAATCCCGGACGTGTTTTGACTAAATACCACGTCGCCGACCGCAAACTCTTTTATGGCGACAAGGAGCTTGGCCCCGCTTCCCAGATCGCTGTAGACGGGCGCGAAGGCACGTTGGCCACCGTAGCTGAGACCTCAGATAGTGCTTACCGCGCCGGCCTCGAGGTGGGGGACGTCGTTGGCGTGACGGTTGGGAAAGTTCCACTTGTGTTCGGCATCGAGTCGAAGCTCCCGGAAGACTTATCGAACTCGCGACGTAACAGACGCCTACAAAAAGAACTGCGAGCCCTACGGGAGTCTGTGGATGTCCCTATCTTAGGGTTACGTCTCAAGGCGGTCACCGGCGACGGATTCTACGACTTTGGTGGCAACGTCGGTTACACTTTGTGGCGCGACGAAGAAAAGGAGATACTAGATGCAATTGCCCATTGGTCAACATGCTTTGGCCCCGTGGTCTTCCTGCCCGCAAATGACGCAGGCGTTCTTCGGTTTGCCCATTCTCTCCGCAGCGTACTTGCGGGGGGACGCGAAGTTTACAACATACTCGCCGGTGCCCCTAAACGCGCGGCCGGCACTACGCCGTTCACTGTTGCGCTACAAGGTATGGGCTTGTGGATTGGAAATAAACGCGCGCAGGCCCTCGAAGCCTATTATAGAGGAGACTTTATACAGTGTATAAATGCCCCGCTAGATGAATGGTATTCAATCGTGAGGGATAAGGGCGTCGTCGAGCGGCTGGAGAAATTAAGGAGTTATCGGAAATGAACTTAAATCATTTTAGACAACAGCACCTAGTAATCGAAGCAGATATTTACAAGCTAATTCGTGAACTTGAGCAAGCCTCCGACCTACTTGAAAGGGTGCGCGCCGAAATCCTTCAAATGCAGCAGGCGCGCCCCGACTGGATAGAGGACACGGCGAACGACAAAGCGATTGACAAATTCTTGGCGCAACGATGAACATGCAAGTTAGTGCAGCCGATCAATTTTGGTCACGAGTGGATCGTAGTGACCCTACGGGTTGTTGGCCGTGGAAAGGCAATACAACTAGTGATGGCTACGGCACGTTTACTGCTTTGGCGCACCGTATGAGTTACGAATTGACATACGGCGCGATACCGCCTGATCGTGTTGTCGACCATCTTTGCCGTACGCGCGATTGCCAGAATCCTGACCACTTAGAGGCGGTAACTCGTGGTGAGAATGTCTTGCGGGGGGAAGGTCTCTCGGCCGTCAACGCTCGTAAGACTCATTGTCTGCGGGGCCACCCCTTTGATGAGACTAATACATACCACCATGGCGGTCAGCGGCATTGCCGCAGTTGTCGCGCAACTTATTTGGAGAGACACAATGGACATTAGAGTAAGTATTACTTCGCTGCAAATGTTCGAGGACTGCCGACAAAAGTGGTTTTACAAATACGTCGAAAAGTGGCGCGCGCGCTCCGGGTCAGGCGGCTCCTCGGCCATGAACTCGGGGGCTGCCATTGCGGAAGGATTGGAGGCCGGGTTACTGCTCGAAACAAATGTTCTGAAACGGGTGGACACAGCAAAAGAGCGCGCGTTGGCGTATTTGACCGAGCGCCAAAATACTAAATTAGTGCCGGGGGTCGAGCGCGCGCTGGATGCAGTCCCACAGTGGATTTGGGACATTCAAGTGCCGGTGGCCGAGGATAAGTTTGAAGTTCTGTACGAAATACCGGCACTTGATAAGTACGAAGACTTATGGTCTGCAGACTTAATTATAGTAGGCAAACCTGATCTATGGACGATCATGAACGACCGCATTAAAATCATCGAGTTCAAGTCCACCGGCGACTCCGACTCCAAGGCCAAGTCCAAACTTGAGCGCTATTACTATTCCCCGCAGCCCCTCGACTATGCGGTGCTCTTGCGCGACACTCACCCTGAACTTGCGCACCTGCCCCTGTACACGCAGCACGTGCTGGTGACGACGCGCGGGTCTTGCTTTGAGTCCGAGGAACACCTCGTCGGCGCGCGGGCTTACGCTCGGGCAAAAGACGCCTTGTTGACACGCGCTTTGGAAACTGCTATACTAGAACCGCAGCGCCACTTCGGCGTGATGTGCGATTGGTGTGAGTTCAAAGAGGCGTGTGACACCTGGAGGTTTGGGGGTGACCCACAAACGGCACTGGAGTTTGACTTTGAGAAACGAGCTTAACTGGTGGGGGGGTATGGGTATCTTATTCATTGGGGGACTGCTCTTGCGAGCAGGTGAGGGGTTTCATTGGCTGGGCCGTCGGTGCATGCAAATGATTCCACCTCTGATAGCATGGTCACGAAAAACATTTCCACTAAAGGAGGATTGATGCCTAACTACACATACAAATGTCCCGAGGGGCACATCATGGAGCTACGTGTCAGCTACGAGGATTTTCGACCATTGATTGAGTGTCATGGTTTCGGTGGCCCGTGCCGATGGTCGGCCGGCGTCGTCTTCGAGCCAATCCCCTTCGTGGTCAAAGCCCCACGTGATACGCAATGAATATGCCAATATTGGTATGGTTCGGGCTTGCTGCATTAGTCGTAGTGGCTTTGTTCTTAGGAGGTAATTAAATGATGGGCAAGCACCGAAACTATCGTGTCGTGTTATTCACGAAAACTGTGATTGCCGAAGATGATGCGGCCACGTTCTATCGTACGGTCAGCGAGGCAATTGAAGGCTTGGAAGATTTGGGGCAGGGATTCGGGTGGTTACAAACTCTTACCGAAGATCGAAGTGAATTTATGCCCCAGTTTGACGAATTACCGGAGGATTACAAAGCATGAAAGCTGTGATTTATATCACAAACTCTGAAGTAACCTTACCGCAAAATGTCGAACGCGCTATCGTGATCGACACTGCAGATGAAGCTGGCGTCCGCAAGGCGCTTGACTTCATGATGTTTGGGCTGCCCAAGAGCGTCACGGAAATGCCAGCGAGACCGCCGGGTAGTTTCGTACCTGCCCCTGACCCAGACGCCCCCGGCCCCAACGAGGTCGAGCAGGCGCGCACCAACCCGTCGGCGATAATTGCGGTGGGGAGTGACAAGGTGAGGGCGCGATGATACTTGCCGCGATTATAGTGAGTGTGTTAATATGGGGGTCATTTGTACTGGCGTCAACATTCCCCATTGACAAGTCTGGTACAGGAGGTCTACTGTGAAGCCACAAATGATAACTGCACACGAAAAACTGTTGGTGTTGCTCAAGCCCATGGTAGCCGAACTCGAGGCGCATAATTGGCACGTACGAGATTGCGATAGCTGCAACTCTCTAATGTCGGACATACTTAGACGTGCGAAGGAGGTTTTAGATGACACCAATTAGCACACTTTTATACGGAGGCCCCGGCTCGGGCAAGACGGGCACCGCCCTCTCGTCCTTCTGGGATTTCACCCGCCGCGAGTTCGTCGAAGGCCGGCGCGGCCGCTGGATACGCATCGGCAAAGAACAAAACCCGATGATCTCTCCGCCCGACGAGTTTGTGAAGCGCATCGAGATGGGTTCGGACGCCTCGACAATTGCGCGCCGGGCCATCACATACATCACTGAGTTGACGCAGGCCATCAAGACGGGGGCGTTTGAGAAGCAGTTCGGCTACGCTCTAACCGACATAGTCTTTGATGGTATCACGGAACTCGGGGCGATTCGTACGGCGACCGAAGACGGCGACGGTGACAAGTGGGTTACCTACCGAGGCTGGAAGGCTGACTACATCAATCTCATTCAGCTACTCGACCCCGAAGAACTCAACTGCAACATCTTCTTGACGGCGCGCATCGGCGAGGCCAAGAAAGGCACGATGGTCAAGCAGGTATTACAGGGTAAAGACCCCGAGTGGCTGGAAGCCATGGGCTTAATCCCCGAGATCGACGGCTGGGCACGCAAGCACTTGTCGAACCACCACCAGTACGTGTTCTTCATGGAGCAGGGCGTCACTAAAAAGCCTACTGGCAAGGTCGGCGAAGTTCTACGCATTCCACACGTCGAGCTACATATGATACCCGACGGCGACTACTGGGTTAAGAACCAAGCCGCGCACGCCTGGGCTGGGATCAAAGGCCCCGCCACCCTAACCAACCCAAAGTGGAGCGAGGTCGAGGCTCTACTTGACAAAGCATCACAGTATGTGGTAAAATAATATGTACCGGTTAGTCAAGGGCAACGGCACGCAGGCATCCCTGCGGCATCTGCAAATGACGACCGATGAAGGAGGTGCAATCAGTGACTTTTGGTTGGTGTCGGAGGTGGAGGATGGCCCACCCATTGGGTTTGGCACCCCCGAAACCATGACCACAATCTTTGGCGGGCTCGACGCCCAAGAACGAGCGCATCGTTACTTAGAACTGGTAACCATAGAACACAAGGAGGATTGACTTGTCATTTGAGATTGGCGATCTGGAGCTACTGTCTGAGCTAGAGGGTGAGTTCGACCTGGGGTTTAAGAACCTCGCCGACGGCCTGTACCACTTTCAGATCAGGGCTGAAAGTTCCAAAGTAGATCGCGACGCTGACACGAACGAGCCGAAGATACGAATCTTTCACAAGGTGATCGGGCAGGCCGAGGGCGAGCCCTCTGGTGGGCACAGCGAGTTCTTCCGCTGGTATCCTCGAGCCGACACCGCCGACGACGATCTGGTCGCCGAGGCGAAGAAGACGCGCGGCCGCATCATGAACTACGGGCGCAATCTAGCCATTGGTCTGGCCGACTCTCCCGAAGGTGACATCGACAAGGTCGATGCCCTGATGGTGACGTTGCGGGCCATCCCCACAGATGTGCCCATGACCGAGGAACTCGCCGACATGGTTGAGTCGCAGTTCAATGTCCTGTTGACACTGCTTGATGGGCTGGACTTCTACGCCAGCATCACCTCAAGCATGAACAAGGACGACGCGAAGAAGGTCAAGGCTGGCACGATGCAGACCGACGACGCACGGGTGTACACGAACCTCAACCCCAGCAAGAACTGGGAAGAGGCCGCCGCGAAGGTTGGCGACGCCATTGAGGTTGGAAGCCTGTAAGTAAGCAGGCCCGCGCTGACACCCCGACGTGGTGCAGCCCTCATGAGGCGGGCCGGGGCCATGGTAGGTGCGACACTGCCGTGGCCCCACATTTTTGGAGGTGACATGTCTGAATATACGGAAGAGGGGGTGACTGCAAATTATCTTTACACCCCTTGGCCTTGGGACAAGTTAATAGTAAATGGAGGGCGCATGGCTGACGAAATCTACGAAAAGAAACCTGGCTACAAAGAAGACAACGGCAAAACCCGCTACGACCTCTTACCCCCCGAACTTTTGGAGGCAGTCGCCACCATCCTAACCTACGGCACTGCCACGCGCGGCTACCCGGAACGCAACTGGGAAGCTGGCATGGTCTGGGGCCGCCCGTTCGCAGCCACGCAGCGACACCTATGGGCGTGGTGGGACGGCGAAGACAACGATGAGTCTGGGTATTCACACCTGTGGCACGCGGCCTGCGAGATTGCATTTTTGATTGCGTTTGAGGCGCGCGAGATCGGTGAAGACAACCGACCAACCACCAATTTTAATAACGATTGTTATGTTGGAGAGCCGGGTTGTTCGTGCCATAAGGAGAAGAAATGACCACCATTTACCTCGCCGGCCCCATCGCGGGCCGCACCTATCGACAAGCCACCGAGTGGCGAGCCGACGTGACTCGAGCGTTGTTCTATACTGAGACTGAAGCGGTAGACTTTAGCACTCTCGACCCCATGCGTGGTAAGGCTGACCCCGGCGACGGCCAGCCATTACTGGGCATGCAAGGGTTAGGCTACTCACCCGCCGAGATTTTCACTCGTGACCTAATCGACGTGGCTGACTCCAACATTGTCTTGGCCAATCTTGATGGCCTCAGTCGAGGCATTGGCACACTTTTTGAGTTCGGCTACGCCTACGCGTTAGTAATACCAGTGGTGGTGTGCAACGTGCCGGACTGGCTGGTCGGCCATCCCTTTATCGCCGGCAATGACGCCCTTACAATCTGCAACACGCTTGACGAGGCTATAAGTGAAGTTAAAAGACTGTCACGACTGTCCGCATAAGGGCTGCGACCTCACCACTAACTTTGTCCCCGGCGTCGGGCCTGTCCCATGCGACATAATGATGGTGGCCGAGGCGCCGGGTCGCGATGAGGACAAGGCGCGCGTGCCGTTGGTGGGGGCGTCGGGTCAAAAGTTGCGCGCACTCGCGGCCTTGATTGACCTCGACATGGATAAGTTTTATCGCACCAACGTTGTGAAGCGGAGGCCCACCAATGCCCAAGGTAAGAATCGAAAGCCCCTCGCCCGAGAGATTAAATCATGTCGAGGTGTTCTGGGACTCGAACTCGCGTATGTACTTCCGAAGATCGTGGTTGCTCTCGGAGACACCGCTGCCAAGTGGTTCGACAAATCCGTGGGACTTAAAGCAATGCACGGCCGCGCCCGGAAGTGTCGTGTCGATCTCCCCGGCGGCGGGACGTGGGTTGGCCTCGTCTTCTATACCTACCATCCTGCGGCGGTTATGCACAACCCTATGCTCCAGGCTACCATGGTGCAAGACTGGCGCAACCTCCGGGAAGTCTTAGATAAGATTGACCAGCCGTTGCTGGAGAGGGAGTTTGAACTTGAAACTGACGACAGTGCAAGAGTTCTTTGCGGACAGGCCACGACGATCGGATTCGACCTTGAAACCACAAGCCCCAAGCTCGCCGGCAAAACCATCGTCGAACTTATGCAGGTTGTCGGCTGGTCAATGGCAATCAAAGAGTTGGATTGCCGAGATGTGGGTGAACACGTTTATAAAGGCGTGTATGTGCCCAACGTGCCAAGTGCTTTTCGAGGAATACTCGAAGACCCAGACGTCAAAATCGTGTGCCACAACACAAAGTTCGAATGGAAAAAACTCAAGGAGAATGGCATTGATCTCACGAATTTCGAAGACACTAAAATCATGGCGTGGCTTTTGCAAGAGCCGTCCAGTCACCTTAAAAATCTTGCGAGTCAGCGTCTACACTACGATCCAATTACATACAAGCAAGTTACGGGTGGACGTGACATGGCCGACATTCCACCGGAAGAAATCGTAGAATATGGAGTCGACGATAGCATCAACGCTCTTGCGCTGTACGGTATGTTGCAAGCTGAACTGCAGGACGCCGGACTTACCGAACTGTACCGGGACGTCGAACTCCCGCTTATCCCCGTACTGGGGCGAATGGAGCGACACGGAATCGCGGTGGATATATCACGTGCTGCACAGGCTGAGGCCGAGTTCAAAACGCTTGCAGGTTATTGGCAAATTCAGGCGGAGCGCGAGTTGGGCGGCATCAATCTTAACAGCCGCGATCAACTGGCCCCCGCGCTGGAGGCTTTGGGCGCCCCTATCACTGAGCGTACGGACGTCAAAAACTTACTCAAAACAGACGAAAATACACTCGTCGAACTGGCAGAGTCCGGCTGGCGACCCCAACTCATGCGTGCTCTCATGCAGCGGGCACAATTTAATAAGCTCGCCGCGTTTGCCGCTGGATTTCAAACCCTCCGGCTACACGATGGCCGACTTCACCCCGACTTTAATCAATGCGGCGGCGATGAGACTGCTCGAGAAGACGCTTCGGAGTCGCCACCCGGCCGCCTTTCCTCCGCTAAGCCCAACATGCAGCAAATCCCCCACCACGGACGGGGCGCCAAGGGAGTAGATTATGAAGACCACACGCGACGCCTTAGAAGCGCTATTGTTGCGCCAGATGGCTATCGACTGGTCGCGGCTGACTTCGCGCAACAGGAACCTCGAATCTGCGCGTACGTGTCAGGTGATCCGGTGCTTACTGCCGACTTTGCCGCGGGGATTCCTATCTATGCACCCACTGGGGAAATCATTTATGGCAGACCTATTGACAAGCGCGCTGACCCCTCCGAGTGGCACGTCTCCAAGACCTTCTTTCTTGCGTACTTATACGGCGCCGACTTTCGGAAATTACTGGACATAGACCCCTACCAAACTGAGGCACGAGCAAAACAAGTCACGGCGGCCATTGACAATCGCTACACGCGCCTGCTACAATGGCATGGCGAAGTGAAGCGCGAGGTCAGGCGCACGGGCATGATCGTGGACTGGTGCGGCCGGCGCCGGTTGATCCCCGAGGCCATGAGCCGCAACCCCTATGACCGCGCGAAGGGGTATAGGAAGGCCATCAATGGGCATATTCAGAACGTGGCCGCCACGATCACAAAGCAGGTGATGCTGCGGGCGCACGCAGACTTGGTGCTGCCCGGCATCGCGGAGTTGATCCTACCCATACACGACGAGGTCGTGTTCGAAGTCCCGGAAGCTAACGTACAGGAGGTGTTGACATGGCTGAAGACGGCGACCGAGGGGCTGTTCCCGACCCCGCTGCCACTGGAGGCGCAGGTGGGACAGAATCTGGGGGCTATGTTGGAGGTGCCCCTATGACGAAGTGGTGGTACGATCCGTCGACAATGTGTCGAGTGGCCAAGTGCGAGTGCGGCTGGGAGATGCGCAAGGCTGACACCAAACGTGAAAGCCATGTGGACTTGCCGAGGTCTACGTTTATGGGGCAGCTAGAGGCACACATAAGGAGTCACTTTTAATGAAGGATGGCACCCAACTGGACGAGTTCAACAATCAAATCGGCTTCAAGGTTGGCACGCGTATGTACAGATTTCTGCGCGAGTCGGAGCACATGTTTCGTGGTGACGATGGGACGCCGCGCGCCTGGACTATTGGGGCGATACACCTGGACGACTGGGTGGAGTTTGGTATCCGCGAGATCGTGATTTTGGATCGCGAGACTGATCTTGCCTGGTTCGCCACGACAGACACGTGGTATGACAGCGCGCGCCTCGACGCCAAAGACCCCATCAACGGTGAGCAATATTACCTAGAGCCTCAGTTCTTTGAAGTTATGAAGGGCTGGGTGAAAGAGAAGGCACGTCATGAACGGTGATGGGATGGCCATATTCTTTGCCTTATGTCTGATAGTGATTCTGGGACTGGCGCTAATGTTAGGCGGACTCGTATGATAATTCATAAAACCCCGATCGTGTCGGAGACACACGAGTCCACGGTACATCGGTTCCTGGTGATATGTCCCCACTGCGGCCAGCGCAACTGGTTTCGGCGCACCACCTCACTCAAGGGGGAGCGCTCATGTCTTCAATGTTTAGGATGTTTCAAAATACAGGAGGTTACGTACGAATGACTAAGGCATTAGTAGTAGTGGTATTTGATGATGATCGGGTGGACGAGTTGAAGCTTCCGCCTGAGGCAGTCTATTGTGCCATTCGACTGGAAGATGATTGGGCAACCAATCGTAAGTTATGTGATGTAGTGTGGTATGAAGTGAGGCAGCAAATCGAGGGCGATTGTGGCGGCGGCACGCGGGCTGAGCTTGCTAAGATGGAGGCTGCCTTTAGGGCCAAGTTTGGTGATCTGCTATGAAGGTGGCACTCGCGGCCGCCGACTGGCAAATCCCCTTTGACGATCCACAAATGACTAAGTTATTCCTGGAGGTAGTCAAGGATGTGCAGCCCAACCTTGTCATACTTGGTGGGGACATACTTGACTTGCCATACTGCTCGACTAAGTTTATCAACCCAGCGTTCCCAAAAGATCAATTGATTGACGACCTGTACCAAGCGATGCGGCTCATAGTTGACATCAATGTGGCTGCGCCACGGGCATCGGTTATCTACATTGAAGGCAACCACGAGGCACGGCTCTCGAACCTCGTACTGGAGCGGGCGCCAGCCCTTCAAGTTCTCCTGGGTGAGAAGCGCGCTCTGAGTATGACTAGCCTCATAGACCCCGACAACGACTTAGACTTCCAGTACGTCGGCCCGTACGACTCAGTGTATGAGTGGGGACGTCTACTATTCAAACACGGCGAGCGCGTGGGGCCACACCCGGCCACCGGCGAGCTAGCCATGGAGGGCTCGTCGGGCATGTCCTTCCATTGTCATCGCTTCGACACGGCCGTCCGCACCGACCGCTCGGGCGCCCACGGCTGGTGGTCTATCGGGTGTATGTGTCAGACTTCCGGCCCCGACCGGCCGCCGTCCGCGCACAAAGGGCACAATCGTTTCGAGAACTGGCAACAAGGGTTTGCGCTTATAGAGCAGACCAGCGGCGCGGCGCCCCAGTATGCCGTGACGCCCTTGATCGCCACCGATCACAAGGTTATCTTAGGGGGGAAGGTCTATGGCCCAACCGGCCTCGCTAAGTCAGCTTAACATCAATCGCATCGAGGCGGTGCTACAGGCATGTGAGGAGTGGTTTGAGGAGGACGTGGTACGACTCACGCCGGAAGAACAGGGGCGGTTGGCGTTTTGGGACGTGGTCGTGCAGCATTGGGACGACAGATTTAAGGCGAGCCGGCTCAAGTTTGAGTTGGTCGTGCAGCCGGGGCCGGAGCATGTTCGGTAATTAACGCTTCTTAGTTTTACGCGCCGCCTTGCGGGCCGTCTTACGGATTGCCTTTCGCTGGGCTGGCGCGTGTCCATGGAGTGCCATGTGGCATCCTTACGAGCTGGTCTTTGCCTCTTGCAACAGTAAGGTAATGCGCTCGGCGCCCTCATCAGTGCGCGACCGTCGGACATCCCTCAAATGTACAGTGATTGTCTCGTCCACCCCATCCTCGTCCACGTCCAGCAGCATCACGATCGGGTAGGTCTGCAGTTCGAGGGTGTTGAGCGCGGCCAGGATGTCCGAGTGTGACTCTGGCGCGGCCAGCCCCGCATCGGTAATGATTTCCTCCGTGGCCTCGACGTCTATTTCCCACAACCTAAACCGCTCCGTGTTGAGCGTGCTGTGGAGGCCGAACGCGAACAGGCGCGGCCCGACAGTCGTGCCCGTTGAACTGGCTGGTAAGGTTAGCGTAAACTGTAGTTGAATGGTATTGCCGATAGCGTTTGTTTCGGGCGACGACACAGTATGAAAGTAGAGCGTTTGAATCGCGCCCGTTCCGTTGAATGTCCCCAATGTCTTTGTACTGGGGTCTTCGCCATTAAGTCCATACTTCACGACAATTGTTGCCGTGCTCGAGATGTCTTCACCCCAAATCGTGAGCGCAAGAAATGCTTTCTCCCGTGTTGGTATGCTTGCATGGTAAATGCTTGTGTCGAACGACCCAGTACGCGCGGCGGCGTCATCCATATCAAAGCCGGACTGGAATTGGGCGGGCTGGTTGTTGTCAAGATGGTAGCGCCAGATCGCCGGCCCAAAAATGGATTCGGATTGTCCGTTGGGATAGTCACTGCCCATAACATAGATCGCTTCGTTGGTCGTGTCAATATGCAGATGGGTCACGTCCGTGTTGGCGGTGGTAATCATTGGCACTTTAGCCAACAAATGCAGTGCCAGCTTGCCATCATCTAATGGCACAATCGACACGAGGTAGCGTATTGAACTACTGCCCAACACGAGATACAACTGTCGTTGGTCAGTTGCGATAGCATAAATTTTGAGGCCAAAATTGCCCACGCGCGCCGCCGTGAATAGGGTTTGCACATGCTGTAGTTCGCCCGGCCGCCAGCGGATAAGCCCCTGTCCAGCAGTGCGCAACCACAGCCACCCGGCAAACTCTACACCTTTGTCAAAGTTTTCCATCGAGATTAAAGTGCCTGCCCCCAGCGAAGTGATGGCCTGAAACAGATTATCACCTGCCGAAGTGTTGGGATCAAATCGTGTGTAGCCCCACAGCGCGTCAGTTTTTCCGACCACGATGGTATCAAATGAGCCGTACAGTGCTGTGATTATAGCATCTGTGTCCCCAACTGAAAGGGGGGCTGTCCACGCCGCCGCGCCATTTGTTCCGTCGGTGGTGTTGGCCAAGGCGGTGTCCGTCTCTGATTTCCACAGCGCACTGGCCCCCGACGCATTTTTAGAAATTGCCCAGAACTTGGCCTTGTCGTCGGGCGCACTACGGCTACTGGCAGTCCAAGAGCCGCTAGTGCCGTACACATAATCATCTGAGAACCCGTACGCAATATAAACATTACCGTTGAAGGCTGTAATGTCAGTTGCTGTTGCTGCCCCGCCAAACTCGAAGCGCCACCGCGCATTTGTCTCGTCCCACGAGTACACGTCTTGGCCGCCAATGGCGTAAGTAATACCGCTCAACGTTGTTGATTTTATAAATTCGCCCGTTTCGACTGCCGTGATTTGCACGATGTCAACATGAAAAACATCCACTGCAGCGTTGCCGCCATCCTGTTTGAGTCCAATTTGTAACTTGGTGGCTGAGGCATCGACCGTGATATTGGAAAGTAGCGTTCGTTCATAACTTGACGAGGTGGTCGGGGTGGAGTCGACTGTCACAGTGACGCCGTCGTCCATGAACATCTTAATGCCATTCGTTCCGCTTACTCGCCGTACCACTGCGCTAACATTGACATTACGTCCTTGCAGCGGTGTATGGTCTAACGGCACGGTTATACTCGTGAGAATATCGTTGTTGGAGCGCCCGCCGTCTGTCTCTAGCTTCAAGCTGTTCGTGCCGAGCACTGGATCAGTAGCTTGAAAGGTCTGGGTAACCCCGGTGCCCTGTGTCCACTTACCATTATCGGCTTCGAAACCAGGGTCTTGTACAATAACAGGCATGGATTCTGGTGAACTCCATGTGAGTCCACTGGTCTTACGCTGGCCCGATGGCGGGGGAAACAGTGCGGCCAGACCTTCAAAGCGTAAGTCGACACCATTGGCTAGTGAGTAGTGCTCAGGATCATCGGGCCGCCAATAGGGACGGAGCGCGCCCTTATGCCAACTGTCTTGCGTCCAGACCAGATCAACTTCGGGGTCTTGGTCAGTGAAGGACACGGCCCCGGATGCCCTACGTGGAGGTAGAGCGGGCGCTCGCGACTCCGTAATGCGCGGCACGCCGATAAGCTCATCGGAGTCATCGACTGCGACACTCTCCTCGGCCACCTTGAGTGTGATCGAAGTGGAGCCGCCCGTCGCCTTATCCTTGAGGGTTATTTCCATCAGTGCTCTCTAGTTCCGCAATCTTTGCGTTAGCCTCTTTGAGCAGACGCTGCAATATAATGTTGCTCATTTTCAGCATGCACCGCTCATCCTGCATTAGGATTGCAATGTCCGCGTCCGTAATATCTGTCATACTTCCAACTTTTCTAGCCGCGCATTTAGTTCTTCGTATTGCGCATCCATACGAGCACGATTTTGATAAATTCCCCCGGCCAGTAGCTTGGTCATAGGTTGAAGGCGTATCATCAGATGGTCGGGGCCTTCTTCCTGCTCTGCCCACTCAGCAACTCCCATTTCTACCATGCGATGTCTATTAGCAACTCGTTGTGCCTCGGAAATTCCTGGGGCAGGAAGGGTATAGGCATATCGTTGTAGTTCTTTAGAGTCATCATACTCGTCAAACAGACTCACAGGGTCATCCGCGCCGCCGCCGTCCCCGTCTACTGAAAGAACTCCAGTTGCAGTCACAAGGCGCAAACGGTCATTCGTACCAAGAGCAATCCCATCGGCAATGGTAAAGTTGTCAGAAACACTATTATCCAATCCTATTGTCACTGCCTCGCCTCCGGCAATGCCAAATAGAAGTCTGGGGTCACCCCCGTTGGAGCCACCGGTATCTGCCCTAAGTTGGGCATGGCTAACAGCACTGGTGTTGTCTGTATTCTTTACCTGAATTTGGTTGCTGACGCCGACACGCGCATTGTCTAGTATCAAGTTATTCTTGTTCCAGAAATTGCCCGCGGCCCCGACGTTGAGGATGTCTCCATTTGAGTGCATGTTTAAGTTGCCGTTGTTATCGAGAGTCATTGCCAGAACATTGACTCCATTATTAGTCTCATTAGGCTTGGTATAGAAGCGTAGCTCACCTCTACTCTGCGCACCGTTCGCAACGAATATTATCGCGGCTCCCACATTAGCACCAGTATTGGCTCTGAAAGCAATGCCGCTAGATTCACCGTTTGACGACGCGGCGGCTATGTCTGAACGCCCTATGATTAGTGAGTAATTGGCTTCAAGTGCAGTAGCCGTCAGGGGCTCCGCTGTTGCATCTAAATCTATAGGGCCAGGGTCTACGGTTACCTTACCGGCATTGTCAATCCTCATTTTTTCAGTAAGGGAGCCCCCGTCGATCCTTGTCCTAAAAATAAAGCGCCCCGGT
>SDBV01001029.1_pt1 | contig 41160 bp, 50 predicted proteins | sample 2277081 | NCBI WGS metagenome assembly SDBV01 (sample SAMN10402039, study PRJNA504765) | marine sediment metagenome | isolation source: marine sediment core GS10_PC15, 223 cmbsf | place: Arctic Ocean: Southern Knipovich Ridge | collected 2010
TGGGCCTAATGGTTAATGAAACTAAGACCTCCCATATTATTGGGAAGAGAAGGCAATTCCGAGGCAAGCCTAATCTACAAATAGATGGCTACATATCTGCCGCGTATTTGCTGACGGGTGAGATGCCTCATGGGGGGATTCTGGACGTTATCCCGATTAAGAAAGAACCATTGAAGAAGGAGAACGCACCCTTCAGGATTATCACTACCCGAACGAAAGATGATGTGAGTAGATGGGTAGAGAATGTGTCAGTCTGGTACAGGCATAAGGTTGACTATGAATCCCAGGGGTTCTTCCCTATGAACACTGACGCTTGTGTCCCGCTGGTAGGGTTTAGTTGTGACTACCCCTCCCTTTGTAAGTTGTATCCAGACCCGCATGACATAGATGATATTGAACTACCCGATGCGTATAAGAGGGAGGAATGGGCTCCTTATGAGGAATTAATGAGTATTACTAACCAGATGCAGACAGATGTGGGAGGTTAATGGATGGGTAGTTTTGACCTAAACAATGAAGTCCGAATGCTCAAGGATCGCCTATCTGAATACATCGAGAGTGAGATCAGAGATTTTATCAATGACGCCTACGATCATGGGGTTGCTGATGGGACTAAGCAGGGGCATGAAGATGGATATGGAGAAGGTTATCATGACGGAGAGGAGGCTGATAAAGAATGAATCTATGCTCAGATGGACATGAAGAAGTTTGTTATGAGAGTAATGGATGCCCTGTATGCGGTATGGAGGCAGAAATAAGTGCGCTTGAAGATGAAGTCAATGATCTATAGGTCGAAGTTACCAGTTTGGAACGCGATCTAGAATCGAAGGATAAGGAGGAAGAATGAATGAGATAACATTAGACGCATATGAAGCTCTCCCCTCTGATGACAATGGGGAGGGAGAGTTGTATAAACCCTACAGTGTGAACAAAGGGGTAGGCGACAAGGTTACGATATTTGAGAAGAAGTCTTTAGGGAAGAAGCATGCGTTTAGAGCAGAAGTACTACAATATCAGATAGTGGAGGGATAAGATGGAAGCTGAAAAGAAGTATTATAAAGACGTGAAAGAAGAGCTAATGAAGGAAACAGGCATGAACCCAGCACTGGCCTTGGATGAGGTTTCTACTATTTGCCAAGTAGCCTGTAATATTGAAGAGTGTTTTTATGAGTACAATGGTGGTTGTACTGCTGAAAGGGTTATGATTACCCAAGAAGGTTGTATGACTGACAGGAATTTGGTGGAAGATTAGATGTTAATCCTCCTAACAGGCAACCCATTCACAGGTAAGACAGTCTCTGCCTGCACATTCCCTGGGCCTATCTGCTACGTCTCAACGGAGAAGGCAGGGATAACCAGTGTGCATACTGCCAAGGATGCTGATGGCAACCTCATCGTATCAGAGGAGAAGATGAGGGATATGATAGATATAGTCCCTCTCCATCGTCACACTCGTGCGCCTATCCATCTTAAGACTCCTACCAAGGAGGATTTCAAGAATGCTCACGCGCCTGAATACTCAAGGGGAGGGATGGATGCAGTAGCTAGATACAACACTCTAGTTAATGCTCTCTACAACGATAGTAAACCTCCCCTTGATATGACTCCTAAGCGTACCACTGTGAGGGAGGAACCTTACCGTACTCTAATCATCGACTCATGGACAGGTATCTTCCAGTATCTCAAAGAGGCAATCATGTACGCTAACCAAATCCCGCGCCTTCGCATAGCCGACTATGGAACTATGGAGGGTAATCTGTATGGACAACTCATACCTGATATGCAGGAACTCCTCAACGATCCTGAAACTGGGAAGGGAGTCTTTGACTGGATTATCATTATAGTTCATGAACTCCTAGACAAGGATGAACTATCAGGTCAGATTTATGAGCAACCTATAGGCCCATCTAAGGCTATGGGCAGATCAATGTCTAGGGAGTTTTCTGAAGTTTGGAGGCAGGTAAATGTAGGTGGGCAGTACCTCTGGCGTACTAGAACACACGGCAGGTTCGCGTCATCTGGCTCACGCCTCTCTCTACCTGATAACCTAACCCCAACCTTTGATGCAATCAGGGATTTAATCCCTGATTCATTGTCACATCTAAAGTAACAAGTCTCCATGAGGAGACTAAACATAAGGAGGTAGTCTAAATGGGAAAGCTTGGATTAGATGTAACAACTGGTGGTCTTGTTCCTGATAACACTTACACTGCAACAGTGGAGAGTGTAGAGTTTCAACTCAAGACTGGCGTGAAGTTCAACAAGGACGGTACTACAACTGTAGACCCTGCCACCTTCGAGAACGCCCCAACGCAGGGGATGGAGACTGACCCAGAGTCTGGGCAGGAGGTTATGAAGGCCAAGTCACGCGTCCACTTCATGTTCAAGACTGACAAAGGGAACGTGTTCCATGATGTCTACATGAATGACAAGTCCCTCAGCTTTATCAAGAAAGCCTGGGATGCACTAGGAGTAGTCTATGACAAGGATGGCTTTGACCCTATGGACATCCTCGCTTGTGTTGGAAAGCAGGTGTTGATAGACGTTATCATTGATGATGATGGTAAGGGCAATATCAACAATAAGATCACAGGCTTGAAGAGGGTCTAGATTTGGAAGAGATTGAGGCTAAGGTCTGGTATCCTAGTGTAACCCATAAGGTACACACTGGATGTGGTGTGTTCTATGTCACCATAGTATTTAATCTAGAGGGTACCAGACCTGCCTATCTCCTCCCTCATTTAGGGAAAGGTGGGGGGTGCGCGATTGAGATAGGTATATTATGGAAGTTCGGGTTGAGGAGAATCCATCTTGAGGATTACGCTAATGCCATCAATAAGGTGTTTGCAATAGATGACATCGGGGAGAGGTTATACCAATACTCCAAGTTGAGTAGGACTAGCTGTCAACACGGTGATATGTGTTGCTTACATCAAATTACAAGGATGTTGTTTAACTATGATTTGCTGATGGATGAGCATAATATAAAAGACCATGAGGGGGATGAGGACTAATGCGAATTATATCAAAGTTCTATGACTACTATGATATTGCTATGTCGCAAGGTATAGATACTTCTCTGGTGTATGTCCGTGAGACCTCCCACAAAGATGAGATTGTTATTCCTATAGACATGCCTAACAATCGCTTTAATGGCAGACTTAAAAGAGATAAGTTGTACTACAATAATGAACATATAGTTATAGGTTTCTGTGGAAAGTTTTTTCCTGTGATAAAAGGACACAAAGCGAAAACAATAACAGCACCTTGGACTACAAAGTTTCTATACTCATATGATGAGTTCGTGAAGTTCTACACATACAAAGGTAATTACATACATAGACTAAAAGGATGGAAGCGCAAACAAGGACGTTATGAAAAGTATAAGAAAGAGTTCTATAAAACGCACCCGAAAGCTGACTACACACTATTCCTCAAGTTAAATACTCCTATATTCGTGCATGAGAGGCATGTTGAATATGGATATGAATATGGAACTACGATCAATCCTAGGTTAAAAGACTATGACTTCTATAGGATGATTGACCCATATACTGCATACCAAGAACTAGCAATGTGTTTATCAGGAGTACTTCGTTTAAATGAGAAAGAACCTGTAGTAATAAGTGATGCTTGTTTAGCAAGATCAAAAGGGTTTGATGCTTGGAGCTTTCGTAAACAACCAAATGGTAGACCGATAGGTACTCCTATCGAACACGACAAATGCAAAAGAGGCTAAACAATGACCAGTGATAGAGATGATGAACTAGTACCTATCCATGTAATGGTTCCGCGCTCGCTGAAGGATGCGGTCAATAAGGTGGTTCCAAAGGGGATGCTATCACATCTAATTAGGAACTTCCTCCGAATGTGGTTGGAGAAGATAAAGAAGAATAAGGGTGGGATAGAGGATGTGATTGAGGATCTGAAACCGAAGGATGGAGGTAGTGATGCTCCTAGCTGAACTAATAGGTAAACCTAACCATCAATTAACTGATGAGGAACTAGAGTTCAAACTCAAGGAGTTGCAGAAGCTAAAGTATAAAGCCCCTAAGCCTGTGGCTACTAAGAAGTCTGGTGGGGCTGCACCTAAGCGCAAGTCTAACTCAGACAAACAAATGGAGAATGCTGTTAAGAATCTTAATGATGAACAGAAGAAGAAACTAAAGGAGATGTTAGGTTTATGACAGACGAAATAAAATCTATCCCAATAGCCAATATTACAATCTCCCCTAACCGATTCCGTAAGGAAATGGGGGACATTGAGGAACTTGCGCAATCTATCTTGGAGGTAGGCCTACTTGTCCCAATAGCAGTCAATGTAGATATGACTCTAATCGCTGGTGAGAGGCGCATCCGCGCACATGAGCGTCTAGGCATACCTGAGATCAAGGCTATCATCCAATCTCGATCTGAAACTCAACAACGTATCTTAGAGATAGTAGAGAACATCCACCGCAAAGCATTCAACTGGAGAGAGGAAGCCCTCGCCATCGAAGCCCTCCACCAGATGCTAGTTGCTGAGTCAGGGAAAGACTGGACGCAGGATAAGACTGCTGATAAAGCAGGGTATGATAAAGGGAAAATCTCGCGTGATCTAGGACTAGCCAAAGCTATCCAAAATCATCCTGAGATATTCGAAGGGGTGAAGGATCAGAAGACTGCATACAAGAGGCTTAAGAAGTTCGAGTTAGACAACGCGTTAGCTGAGCTAGCCCTCCGTAAGAGTAAAACCAACTACGGAATCAAGGCTAATGAGATGGTCTGGCAGGGGGATTGTCTTGATTTGATTGAGAAGATTCCTGACAAATCAGTTGACGCGATTATCTCTGACCCATTCTACGGTCTGGATATATCCAAGGTTAAGAAATTAGATGATAAACAACACATCTACCATGATGATATAGACCTCTACACTAGTACCATGACTAATATCATTATGAAGAGTCTGCGCGTGGTTAAGGATGATTCATGGATAGTCTTATTCTGTGCCATTGAGAACTTCCAGTTCTTATATGATACTCTCTCTGCGGTAGGGTGGAACTGTGACCACATGCCAGGGTTTTGGTATAGAGGTCCTGTTGGTCAGACCAATGACCCTAACCACCGTCTCGCCAGGTGCTACGAGACATTTGTGTACGGGTATAGGGGCGATGCCATGCTTAAAACTCCAGGTAAATCCCTCGTGCTCCAACACTCTGGTGTGCATCCTGGAGAGAAAATCCATGAGGTTCAGAAGCCCCTCTCTTTGATGGAGGAGTTAGTAACTATGTTTTGCCTCCCAGGTAGTACCATCCTAGACTTCATGTGTGGTAGTGGGACTACCATCTGTGCAGGGATTAAGAGAGGGTGCAAGGTTTATGGGTTTGAGCTAGATGTGCAGCGTCATTTAGTTGCTATCAATAGGGTGAGTGCTGCCCTTAAGTTGAAGTCAGGAGGGAAGGCAGATGAGATACGGTAAGGCTTGTACAGTTATTGTGTATAAGAGGGGGAGTGACTGCACGTTTAATATAGTATATCCTGTTAAAAATAATGGAGCACGTAGACAGATAGGCAGCTACTTCACAGTAACAAGCCCTTCGTACACTTACAAAGGGGTATGTAATAGAAACATAAACACTATCAAAGATGACCTTGGTTTGAGAGAAGTCAAGAGGAAGAATATAGATTTGGATAAGAGGGTGATGCTATGAGAAAGATAGTGGTGGAAGTGCCGAAGAATAAGTGCTGGGAAGAAAGGGTTAATTGGGATGATGCAGACAAGCGATGCTCTTTACTCTATAAAGTAGGCAAGTTTAGCTACAGTTGCATACATCGTACAGCTTTTGTTACTCAGGATTTTGTACATCGTCTTAAGCCTACTAAACCATGTCAAGAAGTAGAACTGAAGAACAATGCAACTACCTAACCTAAACCTCTCCCTCCAGATAGACGTCCCTGCTGAGGGTAACCCTATCTGCGTGATGGCCTTGGTAGGTGAAGCCCCTGGGAAGAATGAACTCATTAATAAGGTACCCTTCTGTGGTACATCAGGTGACCTACTCAATAAGGTCCTCCATAGATGTGGCATCGCTAGGCAAGCCTGCTACATTACTAACTTGGTCAAGTGTGGTCTACCTGGTAATGACTTCGGGAGGATGTGGATAGGCAGTCAACCATCTGCAGAGTTAGGTGCTTGGAAGGATGCTCTGCTCATTGAGCTAGATACTCTCACTACTAACATTGTCGTTGCCTTAGGGGCAAACGCGCTGTGGGCATTGACAGGGGAGAAAGCCATCACAAAGTGGAGAGGTTCCCTCTCAACCATCACTCTCCCATCCGGTAGGGTAATGAAGGTAATGGGAACCTACCACCCTGCTGCTGTGTTGAGGAACTGGGACTGGAAGGCTGCCCTTGAGTTTGATCTAATTAGGGCATTTGAGGAGAGTGCTACCCCTGAATTGGTGTTACCACAGAGAGAGTATATCATTGGGCCTACTTATAATGAGGTCCTAATGTTTGGTCAAGATGAAGAGAGGAAGGAGTTATCCTATGATATCGAAACTGCCCCTGGCCGTATCACCTGTATCAGCTTTGCATATAAAGAAGACAAAGCAATCTCCATCCCCACTACCAAAGACTACTGGGGAGACATGCCAACCCTCCACAATGTCCTCAAAATTGTCGAGGCGCGACTACACGAGGATGATGTTGTCAAGATTGGACAAAACGTAACCTATGATCTTCAGTACCTAGCCCGGTTCTTCCATATCTTACCAGTCAAACCCTGGTTTGATACTATGATAGCCCAACATGCTTGCTATAGTGAGATGCCTAAGGCTCTCGCATTCCTTACTAGTATCTATACCAAAGAACCTTATTATAAGGACGATCTAAAAGTATGGCAGAATAGCATGTCAGACATGGAGAAGCTCTGGACTTATAACGCGAAGGATGCGGCTGTCACCCTAGAGGTCAAACATGCTCTTGTGAAAGAGATGGAGGATCTAGGCGTCCGCCATACCTATGACTACATGATGGAGTTACTTGAGCCCCTCTTATGTATGATGTTGAGAGGGGCTAATGTAGACCACATTGCTATTGAACTCCATAAGAAAGCATACAGCCTATCCCTCGCAGAGAGGGAGCAGCGCTTCGCGGATAAGTTCCCTGGCATTAACCCAAACTCTCCCGCTCAGGTAAAGCAACTAGCCTACGTAACATTGGGTCTCAAGCCCATTCTGAAGAAGGGTAAACAAACCGTAGATAAGGATGCCCTTGAAAAACTGTCCATAACCAACCCTGATATCGCAGAGGTCATTGGGATTAGGAAGGATAGAAAGATGCTATCCACCTACATTGATGTCCCTGTAGATGAGGTTGATGGAAGGATGAAGTTTTCCCTCAATTCCACCGGGGCTGAGACCGGTCGCCTGAGTTCCTCAGCCTCTGTATTTGGCTCGGGCACGAACCTCCAGAACTGGCCTAAGTCCGTGAGGAACATCATTGTCCCTGATAAGGATATGGAGTTTACTCAGGTTGACTTGAAGGGGGCAGAGTCAAGGGTAGTGATGTATCTGTGCGGAGATGAGATGGGGATTAAGATGCTAGACGATGGGAAGAACATCCATCTACACAATGCTACTACCATACTGTGGCCCCATTTATCTGAGCAGGATATATTAGATGACAGGGAGGAAGGGAAGAAGGAAGGGAGACCACCGGATAAGATTAAGTATGACATAGCTAAACGTATTGAGCATGGGTGTAACTATCAGATGACCTGGGTCACATTGCAGAGGGTGTTGAGATGCTCTGCCGCTGACGCGAAGATGTATATTGCGCGGTTCCTCATGGCTAAGCCTAACCTTGGAGTGTGGCATAAGGAGGTGGAGCATGAGGTTGGGACTACCAGAATCATGACTACCCCACTGGGGAGGAAGAGGTTATTTTATGGAAGGTTTGGGCCAGAGTTGTTTAGAGAAGCCACCGCTTATGTTCCACAAGAGACTGTCGCGCACGTGCTCAATCTTGGTCTCATCAGGGTGTACGAAGAACTCTGCACCCATCCTCAAGTCAATCTCATCAATCAGGTCCATGACTCAATCTTACTTGAGCATCCAAGAAGTATGCGAACTACTATCCACGAAAGATTACCTGAATTGATGAGGGTTGATCTAACAATCAAAGGCAGGGACTTCCATATCCCTGTTGATATTGAAGTAGGTAAGAACTGGAGGGACATGAAATGAAAAGACGCGATTTCTTGAAAGGGTTAGCATTACCCGCTGTACTATTTATACCTAAGGAGGTCAATGCTACTAGTATAGTAAGAGACAAGATGAGGGTAGTACCTACAGTCCGTGGCGTTACTACTTTCAAATGTGGGGCAACCTGTAAAGTTCATGCGTTCGGATACTATGTAGATCCATTTGAGACTGAAGCAGCAATCCAATCCAAGCTCGCACAGATAGAACATAGTGCATATATGCAATACCTCTCATACAAGCCTGAGGGTGAGAATATAATGACCCCTGAATGGAAGGCGAGTCGTAGACCTATCATGGTTTTGCGTAGGGAGTGGGACAGAGTAGTAGATAAACATGGAGAGAAGAGGCTTGCAAGATTCTGGTTTGCTCATGTGCAGAGTGTGCAGATAGATGAGAGGGACAAGGCCCCAATTTATTGGTTCTCTTCAAAGGGCGATCTTATGAGTGGGTCTGTTCCCATGCGTTACCGTTGGAGCGAACCTGGAGACATTACTAAATGGGAAACTAAGGGAAGGACTATCGTTGAGTAAACGTAGATGTTCTAACTTCTTAGACTCCTACATGGCATACACATTTCAACTAGAATCACCTGACAGTTACCACAAATGGACTGCACTCTCCACCGTGGCTGCTTGTCTAGGTCGGAAGGTATGGATTCAACTAGGCTACTTTCCTGTATTCCCTAACATGTATGTAGTGTTGGTAGGACCTGCAGGGAGGTGTAGGAAGGGAGTCGCCATTAACTCAGGAACTGACCTAATCTTGGGTATGAAGGATGTCAAGATCAGCGCTGACGCTATAACGCGGGAGGCCCTTATCAGGATGATAAAACTATCCGAAGTGGATGGGGAGATAGACGGCAAACCCTACCGTCATGCTTCTGTCACAGTGGTATCGAAGGAATTGGCAGTGTTCCTTGGAACAGGCAACCATGACCTCATCTCGTTATTGACCGACCTCTACGATTGCCCGAAGGAGTGGGAGTACCGTACCAAGGGACAAGGAGTGGACTCTATCAACGGGGTTTGGCTTAACCTCCTAGCTGCCTCAACTCCTGATTGGCTTATAGGCTCCATACCTGTTACTGCTATAGGCGGAGGGTTCACATCACGCGTTATCTTCGTTGTAGAAGAGAATGTCAGAAAGAAGACAGCCGTCCCTATACTAGGCCCTAAGGAACTTGCCCTACGAGAGGACTTGAAACATGATTTAGAACAAATATTCTTGATGAAGGGGGAATACAAATTCTCTCCTCAGGCCCTAAAGCGTTATACAGATTGGTATGATAATGATAATACTAAAATAGAGGACTCTAGATTCTGGGGATATGCAGAACGTAAACACATCCACATGCTTAAGTTGGCTATAATCTACGCGGTTTGTGATTCTTCACCCGGCATAATAGAGGTTAGGCATATAGACCTCGCGTTAAAATCGCTTAATGAGATTGAACCTGGTATGGTTGAAGCATTTGGTGGGGCAGGGAGAAGTCAATACGCTGCTGATATTAGCGAGATAATACAGAATATCAAGAGAGCAGGGAGCATCCCTAGTATCCAACTTAGGAAGTCCCTCCTAATGGATGTTGATACAGCTTCATTCTTTGAGACTATTGCTACATTAACAGCATTGGAGATGATTAAGGCAGAGCCTGATGAGGGAGGGGAGATGTGGTATAGCTTAACAGATGATGGGAAGAAGGTGGATGTGAGTGATTTGGGATAGGGATGTTGAATCGTTCAATGGGAGGGAGAACTGATATGGAAATAGACCACAAGATAGTCGCCGCCCTTGCCGCCATTCAGAAGGCGGTTGTGGCGGGGTGTAAGTGTGAGGACGTTGGGTTATTGCAAAGTGAAAATCATTGTCTTGAATGTACTCAAGGGCCAACCGATATAGTTTGCTCAGATAAACACGATTCCTTGATATGTGACCCCTGCCCCGATTGTGCCGAAGTCCGGGCGCTGGATTTGTGCTGGCATGAAGAAGGGAAAGATAAAGAAACTGGACGCTTGACCGCATTTTGTAAGCACTGTCATAAGTTCGCTGGTGATCCTGATTGGAGAAATGGACACCCCGACCTCACCACGCACATGCACGGGTCAAAGCTTTGGATTGTGCATGTCATGCAGGTGCTGGGGGAGTGGAAGAAGTTTGTTGGACACATGAATGATGAGATAGATTTGGCTTGTTTTAACGACCCTGAACATGATTGTTCTTGTTATATGAAAGTCGCCGACATCCTCACAGACGGCAAAGACCTCGTGCCAGCTATTGGGGCTTACTTGGAGGAGAGGCCATGTACGGGTTGAAAGGTTTTTGGCGTGAAGTAATTAAGCCGAGTCTGATTTTGTTAATATTATTATCGACCATCAGTTATATTCTATGGTGGTAGGAGGATTAAACCAATGACTGACACCATCTGCCCAGAATGTGAAGACGAGCGTCAGATATACACTATCCGCAAGCGTATGACATTAACAGTACGTGGAGTAGATATAACTGTATACGGTATAAGGCACGTATGCTCACGGGGGCATGAGTTTGAGGATTATGATGATGGGCAAGCCAGATTTATAGCGCTATATCTTGTCTATGAAAACTTGACAGGGAAGAATATAGAAGGATGTACTTATGACCAATATGTGGTATATTCAAAATGACTGAACCTATGAAAGTAGCACGCCTACTCCCTCACAAGTTCAATTCCATCTTGACCGACTCACGCTATATCATCCAAGAGAAGATCCAAGGGAACCACATGATAGTCACCTTCAACATGGATAGACCTAACTCTATAATGACTCGAGGGGGGCTAGAGAAGCAGAACTGGTTACCTGAATTACGGGACTTAGACATCTTTGGTCTGGATGAGGTAGAAGTTGCAGGTGAAATCTACCATCCTGGGATTAAGGTAGAGCAACTCTCAGGCTATCTTAACAGGAATGAGTACCCCATACCTGAACATATCAGGAAGGGATTTCGCTATTATATATTCGACATTCTTACATGGAGCGATAAGGTTGCCACTTCAATCCCTCTCAAATACCGCCTGGAGTTGTTACTTAGCCTACGCCGTACGATAGAATCAGCATCCTTAATGCTTAGACTAGTCCCATCATTCCAGTATAATGGGAACAAGGCTGGTATCCTTGAACACTTTGATAAAATTATAGCTAACAAGGGTGAAGGGATTGTTCTAAAGAACATGGATAGCCTATACTACCCTGGGAAGAGACCAGAGAATGTCTGGTATAAGATGAAAAAGACAGTAACACATGACTTTGTAGTCATGGGGTTTGAAGCAGGTAAGGGCAAATATCTTGGGATGGTTGGGTCTATTAGATGTGGAGCCTGGAAGGATGGTGAACTAATCCATATATGTAATGCAGCGGGCATGACTGATATAGAGAGGCAGGATATGAGTGATAATTATGAGAAGTGGATAGGTAGGGTGGTGGAGGTTAGAGGGTTTGAAGATACGGATAAGAGTGTGAAGGAAGGGCAGTTTGTTAGAGTGAGAGATGATAAACCTTCGAGAGAATGTGAGGTAGAGGGATGAACGAGGAATTATTATTAGCTCATTTACTGTGGATGTGTAGCAATATGCCAGACAAGAAAGAGAAGGAAATGAAGTGGAATAGGTGGTTAGGCTATATGCAAGGTCAGTGTGTTGCTCTTGGTATAATGACTCTTGACTATTGCAAACAATCAAATAAGTCTTCACTTGACTATGGCTATCGTATGACCCACAGAGCTATAACCCAAGCAGGATACGGACTTATTCCTGAAAGATGTAAGGCACCAGAATGACCCAACGACTTCTAGAAATCCTAGCCTTAATCTTCATCGTCTTAATGGTTGTGTTTAGTTCATACTTCGCGTGGACGGGAGGGTGAGATGAAAATACTAATACCTGATAAGTTCAGACTAGGGCCGTTTGATGTAACGGTGAAAGGGACTTAGAGCCCGACTCTACTTGACCCACTTGACATCCCCTCTATAATATCCAGCAACAACCTCCTATGCCCTGGGTACATACCTATAGCAACCTCAAAGTTGCTCCCTCCCTGATCTGCAGACCTCATAGACTTGTTAATCTGATTAAGCAGCGGAATACCAAACAACTTCCCCATCAACTCAGAGGATGCTCTCTTCGCGCCTTTCTTCCCAGACAACACATCTGTTATATCATCTATGAAATCCATCCCTGCTCCACCTAATCCCCCTCCATACGCGCCACCACCTATGATAGGAACTTGCTTGATAATCTCAAGAAACGGTTGGGCTGCAATACTAATCGCCTCATCATCATTAGCATACGCCTGCCATGTGGCTCTGATGGGAGCAGGGAGGGGACTATTAATCCCAAGGAAGTCTTCATAGAACGCGTTGATGAATGCGCCTAATAGCAGATACATCAATATTCTTCTAATCCTCTCCTTCTTCATATCATCGAGGGTGTTGATCTTCCCTAGGTTCTTAAGCGTCTGCTTCATTGCCTGCATCTCAGGATGCGCGTCTATATTCTCTGCAGCCACTCCCTGCGCGGTTAACTTCTCCGTCAATCCTTCTAACTTAGCCTGGGCCTGCTCCTGACCCGGAATAGTCATGGATTCTGTATTCAAAACTTCATTCACAATATAGGCGAACTCATTTAACTGGAAGGTTTGGAATAGAGTGAGGGCCCTCCCGTATGGGGTACGCTGGATGGGAGCCCTCAGCCCAGGTGCTGCAGAGCCATGCGTCTTAGCGATCAACCTATCAGCTATATCCCTTGCCTCTCCATCTGTCATACCTCTATCCTTCGCATAATCGAATGTACCTAGCCACCCAATCTTCGCAGTCCACATATCGAATAGTTGAATGATACTAAAAGATGCTGCCTGCACCCTCATCCCAAAGAACTGGAGGGACTCCCAAGCATTAGTGGGGGTAAGGTTAGCTAATCTATCTTTGATATCCTCAATCTGTGCTTCAATAGTACGAGTAGGGAGATGGTTAGATAGATCCAACTTGCGCTGGACTGCTGCATCCCCGTGGAATGCCCACTTAGCCCATTGTCCTAAACCATTCTTATAAATGTATTGCGGGCCTATCGACAACGCTGTGAGGTAGTTAGCAGTAGGCTGAATTACGAATGTCCTAATCGCATACCCCATTGTGTAGGTTGCCACATTCGTGGTGAGTCTACCTATAATCTTATTCATCCCTGGGGATAACCCTGCTCCAAATTCAGCCCTACTAGGGTTCCCTGCCAATATGCTCTTCCACCTATTAAGTTGATCTACCATGTTATCCATACCATCTTTACCAGTAGACCTAAGACCAGTAACCTTCATCTCCCCATCTCCAGGGATATACAGTGGCCCTGTTAACTCTGCAACTGCCATAATGGTAGGGGAGAGGTGCATATGCTTAGACGCGATCCTTGTATATTTTTGAAACACCCTCCCATATTCCAAGTCAATAGGCTTAGGTCCTTCCTTCCTCTCTGTGAATTGGAACCTGGATGCTTGATCTCTCCTATTACCAAGGGCTTCCTGCACAGACTCAAATGCGCCCTGGATCTTACTCAGACTTGCAGTAAGCATATCTGAGAAGTTAGCATTCAACTCTTCATTCATCCTGATAAAGGTGAAGTAGTCAGGCCTGAATGGGATAGCCTCAAAACCTAGTTTCTCCCTACTCGCATTAATGTCTGTCCACATCTCATTGAAGTAACGCCTGCCCAGCGCGTAGGCTTCCATTGCCTTATCATTATTCCTAACCCTCTTCAATACCGCAGTAATATCTACCTTCTTGGCCTTGAGGTAACCTGCCATCTTCGGTGTGTCCTGCACTGCGGCATACATACCTAGCTCCAGTGTATTCACTCCAGCAAGAGCCTGCTTCATGTCTGTTATAACCCTATCAGTGTACTCCTTATCCTGTCTAAGGGCAGCTTGATAATTGTCAATTAGTCTAGCAAACCCTACACCGGGCATTACCTTATCCATCTGTTCAAGGAGGAAAGTAATAGGTTTGAGGATAGACTGTTTAATGTCCTGGCCCTTGTACCTGTCTATAGCTTCTGCCATCTTCCTCGTAACGAAGAAGGATTTGGTAGCCTTGATGGTTCCATTAGGTCTAACCTTATACTCCTTATAAGCCATCTCCTGGTCAGTGGTAGGGCGCATGGTAGCGCGTTTAGATAACTCCCATGATAACCTAAGCCCTCTCCTAACTCCTGCATCATTGTCAGGGTTTAGTCCAATCTCCCATTCATTGAGGGGCGTCCCATCAGCCCTTGCTTCTTGCGCGCTATTCAACATCCGCATATCATGGCCTGATGGCATGAGCGTGTTGGAAGTAATACCATACGCTGTTAGTGCAGTTCGCGCATCCCTGTGTGCTTCCTGTAATTTCTTAAACGCAGACTGCTCTCCCTCACTCTTAATATAAGGTTGCATGTCTCCTAGCTTCCTACCTATCCCTTCAACCCTAGTAGCCATAACCCTTGCGTCACTCTTAAGAATAGAATCTACAAAGGGGCCTATCTCCTGCATATCGTTAAGGTAACTAGTCGCTTCCTTGAGTTGTCTAACTGCATCATTCAACTCGGATGGGATCAGGCTGATACCTTGTCGCGTTATCAGCTTGGGCAAAAACAACTTGTTCATCACCGAGTTCATATTGACCTCTACTCCAGTCACATTCCCGAATAGTATATGGTCATTCATGGAGGTTAAGGTATGAGTATGATTACCCTTCCCAACCTCAGGGATCTTCAGGTCTAACCACTTATCAGGGATAGAGCTTATCTCCTCCCCTTGCTGTTGGATAGTATAACGCTTAACAATACCGTCTGCCTGCTCCCTTAAACTCCTCAAGGTCTCCATCCAGTTAGGGGCTTTATTCACTGTGTCGGTTGGCACTCCACTATCTGAGACAGGCTCAGGAGAGTTCGCGGTCTTCTTCTTTTTCTTAAGTTCTGCCATCTCACGTCTCAGATCCCTAACCACTATATCCATGTCTATGTCTACACTAGTCGATCCATCAGCCTTCATCTCCTCAATCATGGAGGATAGTTCCTGGTCTACATCATTAATCTCCTGCTGTATCTCTTCCTTAGTGCGTGGAGTAGGAGGTTGCTCATCTACCTTCTCCCTCAATGTGACTACTGTGTTAGGGTTACCTTCTGAACCATCCACACTGAACGCATCATCATCGACTAAGGTAGCAGCCTCAATGAGGGCAATCTCTTTATCCTCTGCCACATTGTACATCTCCCTATTAAGCCAATCTACTACTTGTTGAAGGGTGGCTTTGTTTCCTTCAGCCCCCTCCATGTAGGCTATGAACTGGTCGAATACATCTTCATATTCCTCAGGGGTTAGTTCAGCCTGGGACTTGTTATACTTGACAGGCACTACCTTAGGTGGGGCAGGTGTAGACTCTGAAGGATTTAGGATCTTATCGTATATAGATTCTAGTTTCTTGTTGGGGGATTTCGTTTCAAACAATCTCTCCGCAGTAGCTTTGATAGTCTGCATTACGCGTTGGAATAATGATAGATATTCCTTAGAGGGGATTGATCTATTCAGCGAGTATATAGCAAACGACTGCGCGAAGAACTCCTGGTCATTTGATGCATAGTATGTAGAATCTTCTTCATTGAATCCTGCATTCAGCATATATTGCTGCGCCTTGGTTCTGCCTATTCGCTTATACGCTGAGGCTATATCCTTCTTCACAGTTGGATCTGCTATATGATTATGCCATACATGGGCGAGCTCGTGCAAGAATGTGAGAGCACCTGTCTCTTTAAACTCTTGCCCCGCTACACTGTCAGGAAGTGGATGCTGTGCCTCAATTAAGGGGACAGTACTAGATGCTGTAGCACCTACAAGGATTCCAGATTCTTGCTTGATACCTCTAGCCAAAAGCTCAAGCCCACCAAACTGTTCCAGGTCTGCATCCTTGAATATATCCTTAAGTACTTCAACTTGGTCAGGGCTTATAGTGTCGAGCTGTCCCAACGTGCGCCAGAACTGCAGGAACGCTGTATGAGTATCACTCTTGTCAGTGAACCCTTTATCGGATATAGTGGCATCATGTACCTTCTCAGCCTTAGCAGCTATGGACTTAAACCTCTTATTCCTCTCAGCCCTGGCCTTCTTGCTCTTAGCAAATAATCCAAACGATTCCTTGATATCCTTTACATATTGACTAATACTACTATCCATAGTAGGAATGGTTCCCCTCTTTGCAGCAGAAACAAAGAAGGTATTTAGTTCATTCACTATACCTTCTAAGCTACGCGCAAACTCAGGGTTAGTTGTGATCTTCTTTGCTGCAATCTTGAGCTCGTCAATCGTGGTCTTGAACTCTACAAGGGGGGCCTTTAAATCCTTTGGTATAGTCTTAACCTCTTTCTCGAACTCAGGGATAGTGGTAGCTTTGATTTGAGATAGATTAGGTTCCTTAGGAGTAACCTTAGGTTTAGGCTTAGCCTTTGGCTTAGGTTCCTGGGTTATTGTTTTCACAGTTGAAGCGATCCCTAATTGCTTCTGTATCTGTTTAAACCTTCTCAACATAAACTCAGCATCAACTGGGTCAGTAAATCGTCTAGCTACTGCCTGCACTGCTGCATCTGATACAGTTTTAGTATCCCACCCTTTTTCTTGCGCAATCCTCATAGCTTCTGCTAACTGAGTTGCTGCAATGCTCTGTTTAAGATTAAGTGTTTCAGGTTTAGACACATCACCATCGCCAATATCAGTGATAGCAATACGAAGGGACCTACCTAAAGCTTCAGGGGAAGATGTATCTAATTCTCTAACCCCTTCTAAATGTTCCTTAAGTGCTTCTGCTGATAATCCTTCTTCACCAATACCGAATAAAGCATCAAAATCTTCAGGCGCTAGTCTATCTTCAACACTATCAATGAAGGCTTGGCCTTGGTCTGATATATTAGGATTGTTTGACTCAAGCTGGCGTAATGCCTTGTTGAACTTCACAGCATCTTCTTTTCCTAATATATTTTCATCTAGATTTCTCACCCTATCTTGTTCATCAATAAGAGCTTTCTCAAGTTCATCTTCTGTCATTTCTATAGGGTGTTTAGATGGAACCTTCTCTACTATTGGGGCAACCCCTGTTTCCTTCTCTCGAGACAACTCACGCAGGATTGCGTCTTCAGCAATCTCCTCAGTAGTTACACCTTGTTCTGTAAGTTTATCTATACGCGCTTGTATTCGTGTGTCTATATCTCGCACAGAAGTAGGACCGATTGGTGCTGTAGGGGCCTTAACCTCCCCTGGTAATGGTTGAGCCAATATCTTCTCCAACACTGTCTGACTTTGCTTCTGCTCATCCAAGGCTGCATCAGCTACCTTCTCCAACTGCCCAACAGCTTGCTCAACCAACTTAGACTTCTCCTCAGGGTTTCTATCCATAGATATGGCAACTCCATCTACGATATTCCGCGCACTCGCCAGCCCTTCAGCAGTCCCTCTATTCAATGCCTGTTGAGCAATCCCAAGGTTAAACAACTTCTGATTATCATTAACTATACTCGTCAGTGTGTCGAGCTCCTTCTGTACATACTCTGCTGAACCTGCGATAGGAACATCCTTAACTGCTCCAACAATTTGGTCAGGTTCATTGAATGATTCAACACCACTAAACACCCCTGCTGTGAGGAATGACAATATAAATGAAGCAGGCATAATATCTATCATCTGTGTAACTGTATCGCGCACATTCTCTCCTGTGATAACCGCCTCAAGGGGTTCCTCAAGTGCCTCAGTGATAGCCTCACCTGATGCAACTGCAAACATGTAAGGGAGTTTACGCCTCAATCCGCTACTGCTCATCCTACTAAACAACATTCCTGTTGGGAGAGAACTTAAAGCAGCAACTCCTCCAAACATTAGAGCACCTGCCCTGAACGCCTCATCTGGATCACCTGTTGAATCTAAAACTTTCTTGTAGACAGGGGAAGCTTCCAACCCGCCTCCTACCGCAACTGCAGCCATAGTTGCAGCAATCGGATTCTTAGTAATCGCGGCTGTGGCTAGACCTGCCAGGATAGACGCACCAAAGCTAGTACCCACTTCAACCAAATCTTCAGTCCACCAAGCAGGGTTGAATATCAAATCAGGACGCTCAGCCAAGGCTTGAGTGAATCTAATCCTGAAGTCAGGATGTTTTCTATTCTCTGCAGCTGCTGCAGTTTCATCAAGGTAATCTGCCAGTCTGGTTGTCTGCCTTGCAACAAACTCTGCTCCAGGAACTCCTACCTCAGCTAACTGTGTGGCAGGAGCGGCGATAGGGAAGCGGAGGAGGCCTGCTCCAGCTCTAGGGAGGGCTGTGCTTAGACCTGCTTCAATTGCACTACCTATAGATATCGGGTCATGTATTCTAACAGGTTGAATGAATCCACCTATAGGTGGAACCACATCGCCTGTTGCGGGAACAGGGTGGAGGAACCCATCATCTTCAGGGAGGACTAACCTACCGTCAGTTCTATCTGCCATTATTCCCCTTTCCTAAACTCTGCCAGGATATTCTTCTGTATATCTTGCAACCTTCTAATCGCTCCTTCTATCGGAGCCTTTGTGCCTTTAGATGATACATCTAATTTAGCCTGTTGTCTAGATATCCTTGCATTATTAGCTATTAACCTCTCTACAAGGCGTATCTCCTGCATAAGTTTTCTATGCGCCTTATCTGCCTTAACCCCTCGAGCATCACCAGGAAGGAATTGGTCTCTTGCGTCCTTCTGTGTGCTAGCCTGTTGACGTAATCTGGTCAAAGCATCTTGCCTTGTCTCAGGATCAGCTACCTCTTTCCTACTCACTGTGGTAGTGACCTCTTTCGGAGGTTTGGGTTCTTCTATCTCATCTGCTTCCTTCTTAATCCTATCCTCAACCGCTAAACCAATGCTAGCCTGTATCTCCCTCACAGCAGCCTGACCTTCAGGTGTGTTAGGATTAATTATAGACCCCCACTTCCTTGCCATACTCTTTATAGTAGGGTTCAATGTAGGGGAGGCTACTGTAGGTATCCCTTGGTTCTGCACAGACAGCATGTAGGCTTCAGGTGTATCAAATCCAAATTTCTTAGCTGCTGCACTCACCTGCCCCCATGTCATTATCTGAATATCCTGCCCTTGTCCTGATAGTATTGAGACTGCTAACGTGTCCATATTATGAGCATCATTCAGAAGATTCCAAACCCTCTTATGTTCAGTTGACTTGTTCCACCAACCTGTGGTCTCGTTAGGGTCAAACTCAGGGGCCTTCTCTTTCAGAGCAAGGATAGCATCATTAGCATTCTTACGCTTCTCACTTGCTATCTCTCGTATGAACTCAGCATCGAACTGTCTGGCTTCTATAATAGTTTTATTAGTATCTGATCTAGCCTTAATCTTAGCCGCTTCTATCTCCCTGACTGCTCCCTTGCCTACATCCTTAACAAAGCCATCCTTCCCTACACCTTTGAAGGTTGAGATGAACTGACCTTGCTCATCCTTCTGCAAGGTTTCTATAACAGTGTCTATCTCAGCAGTGCTGTGTAGACGTATCCCAAACTTCTCTAACCCTGGATTGAACTGCGCGAAGAACTTATTCTTATTTGCAGAACTCATGTCTTTAGTCTGACTAATAAGTTCAATCGCTGTAGCTTGGGCATTCCTACTAGCCAGTGCCTGACCAGTATCTTGTGTCCCAAACTGTCTCTTTAATCCTGCAATCTCTTCATTCCTAGTTCTAGTCCTCAGCGCGGCATCTGTGACCGCTGCTATACCTCCGAAGTCAGGTGTGAAGTCACTTGGTCTTAATATATTAGCCATTTATATACCTCCTTCTAAGCCAAAGTTTGGATCGGTAGGAGGAGGCCCACTCCCAATTCCTGGAGGGCCAAACTCAAAGCCAGTCCCTCTCGTATCAGGTTGCGTATTAAAACCAAAGTTCCCCTGATTTGCTAGTGTAGTCAACGCAATGTTACCTGTTCCTTGTATCAATGCAGCTTGCTGAACATTCTGTGCATTAAGCGCATCAGCCTGTGCTTGACCTATCCCCGCTGCAGCATTTAATTGGAGTTGAGTAGGGTTGACATTTTGAGATCGCGCTAAGAGTTGCTGACCTAACTGGGCATTCTGCAAATCACGCGCAAAGCCTTCCTGCTCTACCACAGCCCCTTGCCTAGTAGCTGCTCTCTCTTGGAGGGCTGCTACTGCTTTATCAGACGTGCCTCCAAGCTTACCTGCCCTACTAGTTATCCCTGCCGCTATCGCGTTAGACCTAAACGTATCCATGTGGCCCTCAGGATCCTGAATGAATGCGTTAGCGTCAAACCCAGCATCTACAAATGACTTCCCTTGACTTTCAAACTCATCGAAGGATTCCTTCATTGATGCAATAGCATCCGCTACAGCCTTGTTAGCCTGTTCAAGATTAGGGCTAGATGTCTTTCCTAATCCGCCTAAAACATCTACTCCTGTATCTAATACTGACTTTATTCCTCCAGTTACGTCTCCAATAGGATCAAATCCCATATCATATCCTCCTTATATAACTCCTCCACCGACTGCTCCTCCAAGTTGGCTACCTATAACAGCTCCTGCAGGCCCACCAACAACGAAGCCACCTACACCTCCAATGATCTGTCCTAACCCTGTATTCCTTGCCTGCTGAGCACCAGCCTGTTGCTGAAGCAATCCTGCATTAATCCCAGCAGCTTGTTGTCCTAATATTGCTCCACTCCGCGCATTAGACAAGTCGAGTGCATTCAGCGCGCCTATCTGTCCAAACCCTACACCTCTAATTCCCTCAGCCCTTCGTATCTTTGTATCTCTATCTCTATTAAATATATCAGCGATGAAGTCACTAAACGCTATCTGCCCTTCACCTGATCTCAACTTCCCCGTAGCAGCCTGTTGCCTGTTCAGGGCTTTAGACCCTTCCTGTAATGCCTGCTGTGACCCAGGCAGGAGGGTGTCTGTAGGCAATCCTGCCTGTAATTGTCCTGCTGATTGCTGACCTTGTGTGACGAAAGGTTGGACTCTCTCCAACCCTCTTTCCCCTGCTTCCTGGATTTGGGCCTGACCACTTGCTAATGCAGCAGTCTGAATATCTCCAGCTTTTGCTGCAGCACCTGCTGTATCACCACCTATATTTATTCCTAAAACTTTAAGAATCCCCATTGCCGCCTCCTATTTAACCATCTCAGTTCGACTACCTGCTGTATCTTTCTGTATATGACTATCATTAAAATCTACATAGACCTCATTCGCGTAATCGTCTGAACTTGCTGCTATCCTTGTAAGTCTACATATGAAGATAGTAGATATATCTGTGTTCACAGAAGGCATTTCAACTATATCTAGTTTATTATGTTTACCTGCCTCGGTTCCATCTAGTGTGGCTTCTTTACTAAACGGTGAACCTGCAATTACAGCATAATCTTCAAGTCTATTAGCATAGATAATATCTAGTTGAAACTGTATCTTATCACCTACTGAATCCGATGGGATAGTCCAGTGTATGTGACTATCTATCATAGATAAGAGCTTAGTTGAGTGCGTAGACTGTATCTTAAATTCAAGGTAATCATTAATTGCAAAACCTAGAGTGAAAAAGGTAATCCCTCCACCTATTCCATAGTTAAATGTGCGCCAAGTTGGAGCATTAACAGCAGGCCTTTTCGCCTCAGATGTACCAACCTGTAGATCATCATATACTGTAGCATCTCCCTTAAATACAATAGTCCCATCAGACTCTACCTCAAGATAATTCCCTGCCGCAACATTCCCTATGCTAGCAGTGAATGTTTTAGTCCTCCCCCCAATTATCCTAACTAGTTGAATCTCAGGGTCACCAAGATATGAGGTTATCTGATCAGCCCATTTCTGTAAATCAACAACATCGGCAGCCTTAGGCGGTGCAGGTAGTTTCATTAGTGTATCCCTGCCTCCACATCCTCTTCAATCTTAACCAAGTTGAAGGGGCTGTTATCTGTATGAATGAACTCGTATTGACGCGCCCTGTACATCCCCATATTGTTTAACTTAACGAACATATAGCTCTCACCACTATCCCCAAGGTTAATAGTACGCTCAGCAGACCATCCTGTGGTTGTGTTAGAATCATCATCCATCCAGCGTATTCGCGCCTCAGCCCCTGATACACTCCCTCTCTTCAATCTTATCCTCAAGGAGCTACTCCTCTTTCTATTAAACGTGCCATGAGTTTGAGGGGCAGTCTTCACCACTGATCTAATCTCCTGCCCATCATCCTGGAATGTATTAAAGTCCATCTTGTATATCTTCCCATCATTGAAGCCCCCTACAAGATGTATGTTATGCAATCTATCATAGCAATAAGACCAAGCTTTAAACCTATCCCATTCATGATTAGTACTATCCCACTCACCCCACTCAGCCCATCCATTAGTGGTTAGGTCATACGTGAGGGCTTTGTTATCTGTATCAAATACTAAAATATAGAATACTCTATTACCTATTGATGCAATGAAAGCCCTTCCATCTCCTGCATTGCGTAAATCGCGCAGTTCAGTATCTATAGGAGCAGATATCCTTTGGATTTGCCTATCTGCTAAGACACTAATCCTATAGTTACTATCCAAGAATATGTATGCTCCCCTATATGGAACAATCGACCCAGGAGTCTTAACTCCTACATCAAACAACGCGGATTGGATTCTACTGAAAGGAGCACTCCCATCATTCCACCAGGTCTCAACTGATGTCTCTCCGAATATAGATATCTCCCTATTTTGCACCATAATCTGATTACTGTTATCTGCAGAGTAGTCAGTATTATAGAAATCCGTATCAGTCCAACTGAGTCTATCAGTAGGGTCTGTGTATCTAAACACAGCAGTATTTGCTCTCTGCGCGAGGAGGTAGCTATCTATAAATGCTACAGACTCCACATCTGTAGGGGCAGTCCCAGGGCCTGTCTCTATATCTGACATGTTGTCTGAAGGGTTAGTATTATCATAGGTTACTATCTCCCCTCCATTAGCCATAAAGATATAAGTCCCATCCTCCACAAATGATACCTTCCCAGTTGTCTGGAGTGAATCTCCTGTCACATCTGTAGACGTACCAACCTCTACACCACCTAACACAGTAAACACACTCCCACCTGATACAGCTATTACCTTGTTGAAGGCGTCACTCCAAAACATACCATCTATAGAGACACCAGTCCCAAGGTCACAATACACAGATAAGCCTGGCCTCTTATTGAATGAGCCTACTTCATCTATATAAGTGTCTACAAGCCTAGCTCCCATGTGAGCTTCAAGAGCTTCATCATTGATACTCTTATAATTAAACTTTGGTAATGGTAATGATATTAATGGCATTAGAACCTTCCTCTCAATATTAACATAGGAGTCCCTGATGTAGATTGTCCATAACCGAGACCTATATTACTATTAGACTCCCTTACAATGTCTGATATAGCAGATGCTACAAGAGCACCTTGCGCGAATTGTCGAGCCTTCTTACCTTTGGTCTGCTCTATCATTCTAACATCTCCTACACCACCAGTAACAGAACCAGGTATAAGGGCGTAACCTAGGTTATTTAAGGCTGATGCCACCCGTACAGACTTCTCTATTTTTGTACCTAGAAGAGCTCTAGACAATATACCTTGCCCTTCAAGTCCTGCATTGGCAATACGAGCTAGCTTCTTCTTATCATTTGTTCCAGCGTGCCAAACAAGACCTGATTTAAAAGGCACATTTTGCCTATCAGCTTCAAGTCCATGACCCATTTCATGGCCTCCCAACATCAAGCCAAATGCTAGTAATGTTTCAGCTAGTCCTGGCATTAAGCTATCCTTGTACCACAGAAATATGACTGTGCAGTTTGCCCACTAATACCTGACGTATCCCTATTCGTATTTTGACCAAACACTTCAAAGTAATCACTCGAACCGTTAGCATTAACTATTATAGTTGTTTGTAGTGTTGTATCACTACTGCCAGCATTGATACTTTGAAAACCAATAAGTGCCCCATTTTTCTTTATACTTATTTGAAGTACATCGTCTACAGTTATTGAACTGAATAAAATTTGAGCGGTTAATAAATACTTCCCCGCAGCGGTTGGAATAAATCTAAATGTAGAAGTGTTGTAATCAGCGTTCAAGTCGAATCCGGGATTTATACTATCATTATTAAACTCAATCTGGTCATCACCAGTTATGCTGTTTTGAGAAGAGCCATTTCTGTGAGCAAGAAAGCTAGGCCAACTTGTAGGATCAGGCGCATTCTCTATAAATCTAAATCCATTAATTATAACTGTATCAACAACTACACCAGTCCTTACCACAGAAATAGCATTTATTGCAGTTAGTTCGTCATCACTAATTAATCTGATATTAAATCCATCTCCATCCGCAACTATTTGCCATTTGCCTTCCTCAGCAGTTCCGCCTGTTTCCTCTAGGAATAGAACAGGGGCTCCACTGGTAATCCTTATAACACCTGTTGCCTGAATACTGCCAAAGGTAATACCTGCATTAACTGTATTCTCACTAATGGAATCTATAAACAAAGAAGCACTAGACTGTATAATAGTCCAGTTACTACCATCACTCTCAATGAATATGTTTGCATACTGTGTAGCAAGGACAACAGTAGCAGACCCATCTATAGTCTGTGCACCATTAGGGTCAATCGTAACAGCATTCCCGCTAGAATCTGTCTTCTTGATGTAATAAGTCCTGCCTCCATTACCTACAGCAGTAGGTAAATTGACTGTGATTGCCCCACTTGTAGCATTGGCTTGGATAGTGTGGTTAGATGTAGATGCTGTGTATGGAGAGTCTGAATTGGTAATACTAACCACGTTATTCAGAGTGTCAGACGATACCGCATATTGCATCCCATCATAGGTGCCTATAGTAGCACCATCAGAATCCTTAATAACAAGCCGATAAGTTCCGTTCCCAAACACAGTAGCCTTCCCTGTTGAATCAAGAGTAATACTCGTAATTGCATTGTCTGTTTCAGTATTAGGCCCATCATAGGCAGACTTAGGTGTAGTTGTACCAGACTCAAAGAATGTAACTACTCCTGATGAATTAATACTCCCATCAGTCTTATGAAGCCCAACAAGTAGAAAATCCATCTGTTTAGCTGTAGCCATTATCTCCCCCTAAATGGGGCAACCTGTATGTCACCCCTTTCATTATCATCTAATAGAACTCGCGCTTTAGCAACCTCCGCTAGGGTATTATATGTCGCTATGAAACTCTCAGACCTGCCATACTTCGTGGCTAGCCTGGATGCCAACCCATATACTATAGCCTCCAAATACTTGGCGGATGAATCTGCATCATTCAATGCAGCATCAAAATCAAACAACTTCCTAACTCGCGCAAACTGCATGACATATGTAGTAAGATCAGGATACGGCCAGAGGTAGATTGTAGGTACCTCTTGCAAGTCCAGATAGAACATAGTTGGCCTACCTGTATCCTCCTTGTTCTTCTTCGTGAGCCTGAAGTATTCTGCCCTTGTCATACTCTTGACAGGGTAATCAGCTTGAGCATCTCTGACAAACATCTCCTCAATCTCAAGGGTGGTAGCGTCTAGATTGAAGTTAGCTAGGGATGTGTACGCTGTAGCAGTCACCCATGCACTACCTGCACTCGTACCAAGCAGATACCAATACGAGGAGTAATCTCCCCCTGTAATAGGCTTGTCATTGGATGAAGATGTATGATTCCTAATACACTCATAATCAGAACCATCTGACCCTAACACCACATTAGACGCGCTAAGTGTCTGAGTAGACCATTCAACTGTCCATAAATTCACACCTTCAGCCTGCCACGCCTTCATCATCAAGTTCAATGAGCGCGCTGCAGATGTGGTTGCTTCGGCTGATGGAGCCTCCCCTTCACTAATCGCACCTACATGTTCTAGCGCGTCTATGATGATTTGATTCCTTGTTAAATTAAAGTCTGAAGACCCACTAGTTGCCATGTATCCTCCTATGCCTCAAATGAACTATCGCCTGTTATAGTAGGAGTCCAAACTCCTGTACTCCCTACAAGGGTTACAGTTGCTGCATCACTATCAAGTTGTAGATACTTCCCTGCTCCACCACCTGTAATCACCTCTACCCCATCAGGGTCTACCCTCAACGCGAATGGGGAGATTCTAGTTACAACGACACTCTGCCCTGCTGTGGCTGCTGGGAGGGTGTGGGTGATTATTGCAGTTGCTGCTGCATTAGTCAATGTCCATGTCCCATCTGTGAGTGCAGTCGTAACTGTGAAGTCCTCCTGCTTGTCTAATCTCTTAGTAGGATCAGTACCATGTATTGAAGGTTTAGGTGTTAACTTATGTATAAACACAGGTCTATGCCCAGGTTCATCTCTGCAGGTCTCACTACACACCCATATCCCAGACAGAGAATCCCATAGCATAGAGCCTACCAGCATCTCCATCCCACATCTAGGACACTCAGACCATTTCTCCCCAGGGATATATCGCTTACCTCCATATGGGTGGGCCTCCTTGCTCACTGTGAAGAACCCCCTCTATTAAAGTGTTTCTTGACTGCAGATAAAGCGCCCTTACCTTTGAAGGTTGCTCTTGTGCTGACTATCCCTCCCTTTAAACGCGCTTGTCTGTTCAGGGTCTTAGCATCCTTCTTAAGCCCAGCAGCAATAAACCTCTCCCTCTCCTCACCAGTCAGCCCAAGTTCATCAGCCTTCTTAGCAAGTTGTGCAGCAAACTTTGGCATTACTTGTCTCCTATCTGCTTCTCCAAGGCGTCCCTGAAGTCGGGCCAAAGGGCATTGTCCAAGGTGTTCTTAGATGAAGCTACAAGTCTGTTTATCAACTTAATGATAAGTCTAATCACTAACTTCTCCGACAGTGAAGCAAGGAAGGCTGAGAACACCGAACTTGCTACCTTGCTTGTTACTGCACCTATTACTAACGCTATTGCTGGAAGTGCCATCCTTATACCTCCTTAAGTTCAAAGTGTGGGAGATCATCAAAGGACTGATCATTGACCTCTGTATCTCCGTCCCAATCTCCACCCCAGCGGATAGAGATGCCCATAGCTGTTGCCAGTCCCTTCACGAATCCTCCAAAGAAGTAGAATCGTGCGAGGTCTTTACTAAATGTCTTGGAATTAGGTTTAGGTATTCTTACAGGGTAAGGGTAAACATCAACAGCATTACCATCTAAATGTCTAGAGTTCATCGTCTTCGATGCGCCACTAGCAACTAGATCCTTCTGTCTCTCTAAGGTCCTGTACCCTTCAGTCACCGTACAATCAAAGTGTTTGACTACTTCATCAAACAAAGCTTGTAGATGCGCATTAACTGTACCTAGTGCATTCTTGGACTTCTTACCAAACCTAGCCATAATCTACCTCACTAATACGGCAAAAAGGTTATACCCTAAAACTGACACCAATAACAGGATGATTGCCCACAACTTATTATTCACACTTTTCACTATACTATCCATATTGCCCATCTTCTCCTTGCAGAGTTCTTTAGTCTGCAGTTTCTTTGTTGATAGAAACACAGCTATCTCGTCTCTTATAACCGCTTTGTTTTCGTCAGTTAATTCCATTGTCTCCCCTAAACTACTGCCAATGCTTCTTCATTATTGTAGATCTCTATTGCATCGTTCTTGGACAAAACTCTATTCCAAATCCCTACTTCATCCATTGTATCTTTAAAGAAAAACGCACCACCAGAACCTATATTGAAAGATGATTTAGCTCTTTGAACACCGGAAACATTTGTGCCTTGGATAACTTGTAACACACCATCAATGTAACAGGTAGAATCATTCATGTCTGTTTGTGCCGCTCCCGGCAACGTCACTACGATATGATGCCATTCCCCATCATTTACAACAGGGCTTTGTATCCATTGCCTCCAATTATTAGTTTCTAGTTGGAAAATAACTCTATCAGTTGTTTGATTTAGTGATATGCTTGGTATAGAGTTTGCACCTGAGGGCCACGCTATCAGAACTATAGCCCCAGAGGCTACTGTTGTTTTAAACCACATGGCAATGCTAAGAGTATCGAGATCGCCCACAAGTGCGGACGGATCGTTTGTAGAGATATACTGCGTTGTTCCATTCATGGTTGTTCCACGACCCAACTTACCGCCAGCAACAGTTGTTAAGCCACCAACTGCTGTTCCGTGATTAAACAATTGCTCTATCGCCGCCCCACTTGTTTTTGTATAAGCAATAGATGAAGACCTTTTCGATGCCTGGGCATATCCTGCCAATACAAAACCCTGAGTACTTGATACCCATGTATCACTGGCATTTGTATTTATGGCCCCATATAGAATTATCCTTCCGGTGTTGTTGCCGCTGGCATCATTGGCGAATGTAATGCTTACACGCCAGAAATTGCCGACACTTTGAACTTCGGTACTATCTGCAACTGTTGAGGTATCTCTTTTTGTTATCGAACCTGTATCTGTATTAACGGCATAAGACGAAATGATGTTTACGCCATTTATATACTGTAGAGCTATTGCTGGAAATGTACTTGCAGAAGTTGTCTTTTTAAAGTAGGCAGATATAGTGTATGTTTCATTATTACCTACTGCCCAATCAGTACTAAACTGAGCATGATTAGTAGCATCAGCATCAGCTATATTAGAAAGGTTTGATTGACCATCGGGGCCAGTATCAGCACTATCAGAAGAACCTGTGGTTGTCCCAAACATCGTCCATTGTGTAACAATAACCTCTGAGTATTGTATCTGGTTTTCTACCGGGACATCGCTATTGCCAGATACGTCCCTGACTTCTGCATTAGAGCCGTCCCAAGCCGCCTCTTCCATACGCCATAGAGCCACAAGGCCACGGGTGAGAGAGCTGTTCACTCTAGTATTACCTAATGCCACAGACTGAGTATGACGCGTTGGTCTTGTAACAACTGTATCTGCCATAGTTATACCTTACCAGAGAATCCAGCTTTATGGAAGGTATCTACTTCACCAGTGCCTGTCATAGTTGATATATAGTGTCTTATATACTCAACACTCTTTGTATCAACATGCCACATAGCTCGCTGCTCTGTAATCTCATCGGCTGTAAACACATGTGTGTCTAGAACAGAAAAACTAGACGTGACAGATGTGAACGTAGCAGTTGTAACATCACTACTATTAGTCATATTGTCTGTCTTACCTGTCCAACCTGTCCCACCATGAGCTACCATACTAATGAGTACTCTACCTATACGAATAGTTCCAGGGGGCTTAACTACACCATCCAGGGCTGTGTGAGCTAGGGCTGCTGATGTGTATGCTTGAGCAGTTGTCTGAGTTGCCCCTGGTTGTTTAGTGGAAGTGGCCCCTGAAGTGTCAATATAGATATTGAATCCTCCCCACTTCTCATCATCAATCTCATGCGCAGCGGTTAGGGCTACCCCGGCTGTGACAGTAGTCTTAGTATATGTCACACCTGCGATTAGGTAGTCAAAGGTGCCAGTCTTCGTGTTTTCAGCAGTTGAACCAATCGCGACAGTGGGGTTTTCGATAGGTCCATCTACTCCGTCTTCATTGGTTAAACTGCCCTGAGTCTTTATCGTAAGAGCAGATATTGCTGTAGCAGCTAGGGACCTAAACACAGTAGACACAGTATGCTCAACTGCTCCATAGGCCTTCATTCTTATAGATGTACTCGCTTTCAACCCTGTTGCTGCTGCTAATACTTTGATAGCCATTATAATACCTCATCACTCCATTTAGTGGAGGGAGACATCACATAGACATCTCCCTCCAAGGTTGTTACGCTGCTACAATTAACGCATCAGAGCTCATCGGCACATACTCAATATGCCAATCTATCACTCCACTTGTTGTATTAGCACAGTTCATGCTAAGTACCCCAGCCGATGTGAGAAACGCATCGGCCTGTTCAAGGGCCTTTAGACCTATTACACCTGTTTCAACTATCGCGTTAGCGAAGGTTCCAGTGATGTTCAGTATCGAGTACTGAGCCACTGCTGTAAAGTCAAGCACCGCACAGAGGTCAGTAGCAGTACCACCAGTTGGGGTCATAACCAACTTGGTATTGTTCGCTGAAGCTTGGCCTGCAGTGGTTACATACCCAATGATGTTGACTACCTTCACAAACCCTGTGATAGTGAACAGGTTTGCTGTGGTGAGAGACCCAACAGTCTTCTTCACCCCTCGGTTAGCATTGAGGCCAACATACTCAAGGCGCTCAAATACAGAACCATCATTATCAGATGTGACTGCAGAAGAGTCCATAGCATTGCTGGCATCATTGACACCAATCGCGCCTAGCACACTTGTAGCTGCATCTATAGGGGTGGTTCCATCTGTTCCAAGGGCATCAACAATAGACTTGTTGGTAGCCATAGATGTACCAGAACCCTTGTTGACTGCTTCCTGAATCTGCTCCAAGCGTTCAAGGACAGACCCATCCTCATCAGCAGCCACATTGCCTGTATTAGCTGAGTTAGAAGCGTTGTCTGCACCAATGTAACCTGTCCCATCAAACACATCTACAGTTTCACTGTAGCGGTTATTAGACGATATACACTTATCAGCCGTAATAGCTGCATCCGCGTTAGCTACGTTGGTTATAAGCAGGTTGTCATGTATGACACCTGTAGAGTTTGCCAATAGAACTATACAAGCAACCGTGTTTAGTCCATTTGTATCCCCATTAATGAGGAGGTTATTGTGAATATGGACATGGGTTGAAAGGGTAGTGTCACCTACTATACAACCAACACTGTAGTCCCCCCTGATGGTATTGTACCTAACTGTCAGGTGATCTGTATCTGCATTGGCATGGATAGCCGCGGCAGATAGAGCTTGAAGACCCATGTCAAAGTCACATCCCTCTATAACACAATAGGAGTTGTTATTAACGAGGGATATACAGTCTACGAACGCATCTGTGATTGTAGTATCCGTGTCAAAGATACAATTCTTAATTGTAGCCCAATCCACTCCGTCCTCGATAATCACTCCATCCACAACAGATGGTAGACTAGCATTGAATTGGAGGTTATCTATCAACACATTATCAGCACCAATAGCAACTGTGCCATCAGTGTCAGTGAACTCAATCTCTGGTCTATCAGTACCATTACCAAGACCAATGATTGAGATTCCAGCTACATCAGCATCAAAACCGTCAGCAGCGTCATAAGATTCCTTATGGCCCTCCATGACGTAGATGACATCACCCTTGTTATCTGTGCATCTACCAACGGCGTAGTCGATAGTCCCAAACGGTGTGTCAGGACTACTCCCATTATTACCATTAGAACCAGTGACACTACTAACCCAAAAGGTTGTGCCACTGGTAACACTACCTCCACCTCCCATTACACCTTCAGGGATTGCTATACCTTGTGCAAATATCCCCTCAGGGAAATTCGATCTATTAGGTCCACTTCCCATCAGACTGCCTCCTGTCCGGTAGCGATGTTGGCAAGTGGCATTGAATCATTCAACACACCTACACCAACACTCATCCGTCTAATATTTTCGACTGCGAGGTCTAGGCTTCGGGTTCTTCTGTATCGTCACCGGAGGCCTAGACCCCACTTTCGGTTTCCTCTTTTTCAGAGGTCGTAGCGCGCTACGTGTAATGCGCGTTGGCATAACTTAAACTCCAGGACTCCCGAAGATGCCACGAGGGTCTGTCCAGCCATGACTGAATCGCATGGTAGATTTGAACCTTGCATTCTCCGTATTGAAGTCATTATCCCTACCAAAGTCAGGCTTCCGACGCCAGAAGAATAACATCCCATCCTGGACATCAGTCAGCACAAACCATGCATCTGTGTCAGTGAACCAATGCATTACCTGATAACCCTGAGGAATCATCCCCTTGCCAGGGTTGATAGCATTGTTGACTGTGTTTGGTTCCTGCGCGGATTTGAGAATCTTCTCAGCCATCCAAATGTTGCTAGGATGGATAAGCATCTTCTTCGGCATGACCTTCATCTTTAATCCACGGTCATCTATGAACTGCGTGTGCAGGTCAGTGAGCATGGTCTCAAATGAGGTTATGTCAAGGTCAGCGGCTACTTCTAGTTCATTCCTATAATTACCACCTGCCACAGTTGTATGGTCAGTGTCACATAGGAACTGTCCATCAGCACCTGTCCCTGAAGTGAAGGCTGTGTTGAATGTGGTGGCTGCCTGGATTTCAACAGTATGCCTGACAGACTTCGCGAGTCCTCTAGACATCTTCTGCATCTTCCGGTACAGATCATCCTCAAACATTTCCCTCGAAATACTAATCCCCATACCAAATGTAGTATGAGTGAAAGTTTGTGTGTAGCCCTTGTAGAATGTGTCATAGCTGATAGGCTGACCTTCAGGCTTCTGGGGCATTGCACCCATCCCCGTTATACCCTCATCAGTCTCAGTTTTCTTCTTCGAGGTCTCCATCTGATACGCCCTGGAGTATTCCTCAGGATGCTGCTTGTACTCATCCCCAAACCATTGCCTAACTCCAGGTTCAAGGAGCTGGGTTATGTTAGTTGTAAGAACTATCATAGTCTAGTCTCCTTTCACCTATACGCCAGCAGGACGTGTGCCAAAGTAGAAGTGCTCATTAAACATCACTTCCCAATCAGCATGATCGCCTGCGGTGTTATTGGGTTCATCAATAAGCCCAAGTATCTTCAACTGGGCATCCTTCGCGCCTACATCAGACGCATTGAGTTCCATTACAGAAATCAGAGTTGTAGTGTTACCAGTGGCGTAAGTTGCGAAGTTTCCAGCCTGGAACACATTTGCGATTGTGAGTGTAGCAGATGCATCATCCTGGATACCAAACACAATGTTAGGATCGTCATAGACTTCAACGAAGAAATCTCCGGATGAAGCAGCTACAACGTAGTTAGCTGCAACACCTAGGACGATCTCTTCATCACCAGCGGCGGCTACTTCAACTGTTCCTCCATTTACTATCTTAAGCGGGTCACCCCGGTAGATTGTAGCACTTGCAGTTACTTTGTACCGAGTAATGGAAAATGGGCTTCCGCCTGTTAAGTGGCGTACTGGCCAGAATCCTCTCGGCGCGTCAATGTTAGCCATCTTATTATCCTCTCTTAATCTTCGTCTTCATGATCTGGAGGTTGTACTTCATCTCCAGGTTGGACTGTTATTGTACCATAGGCGCCAGCACTCTTCGAGCCTGCAACCCTGGTGTCTTTCTTCAGTTTCTCAATGGCGCTCATCTTCTGCCCGGCATCAAGCTCCCTGAAATACTTCTCCCTGGATTTTGCCATAGCTTCAGGCATCTCCATCAAGATCAACTCTCTTATCCTCACAGCGGACGTTACGCCCGAAGTGTCAAGGACAGTCTTATCTTGGAAGGGTTTTCTCACAATGCCACCCTTCCCATCTTGGACTATCACCCAGCCTTCAGCCTCTCGCTTTGGGAGTTGCGATTCAGAACACCAACGCAGACGGAAACCTGGACGCTTCTTAACACTTAGTAATGAAGCAGGTTTCCACGGCCTTGATACTCTTGGCTTTGGGTTAGGATTAGGCGCAGACCTATCCTTTAACTTTCTCTCTTGTTTAGGTTCTTCCTGTGGTTCGCTGGTTGCAACTGAAACCACAGCCTCGGGTTCGACATCAGGGAGTGTTTCCTGTTCTGGTGTTACATCTACCATGACAGGCTCCTCATTAGGCTTAGAATACTTCGGTATGAATCCTGGTGTCACAGTTTTACCATCCGACATCTAAGTCCCTCCCCATTGTCATGCCTTTCGCATAATCTTCAAGTGACATACCCATCATCTTAGCCACATGCACTTGTTCCGCATTAAGGTGAACTTTGCCTGGAGTAGCCTTAGGCTTCCCTCCGCCTCCACCTTCTACCGCTGCCTTACGAGGTTTAGCGGGAGGCTTCGCGCCGTTCCCTTCATCACCATCTTTAGGCTTCTCCTCACCCGTATCAAGCCAGTCAGGAGTTTCACCCTCAACATACCACTGGAATTTCTTCTCAATCCTATCTTGGACTTCAACAAGGCGGTCAAGGACAGGGCGGTTAACCCACTCAGGATGCTTCCTAAGCCTGCTATCAAGAGCTTCAGCAGCATCTGCCATAGTCTCATCGAATGCCTCATTGTTTGGGTCATACCAAGGGGATGATTCAGTGAACTGATCAATCGCGTCTTGGTCAACCACACTAGGTTTCTCTTCCTTCGGTGCAGTCTTAACCTTATCCAACTCGGATTGGAGATCATGGATCTTATCTGAGATATCATCAGCCTTATCATTATCAAATAGGCCCCTAGCTTCCTTCCTGTCAGATTTAAGCTGGGATATTTCCCCATTAATTCTCTCAACGTCAGACGCCCTAGTATCAGCCGGTTGAGGCACAGATTCCTTCACTGCTTCTGTCTGCTGACGTACAGCGTCTAGGAGTTTCTTGTTATCTGTAGCAAGTTGCTTGAATATCGGACTAGTCTCAACTCCATGCTGTTGGACGTCTTCTAACGTCCGTTCGAGTTCCTTCATCTTTCCATAGATTTGGTTATACCTAAGGGAACCCTCCTTAGGCATATGCTCTTTCTTCTCATCCTTCTTCTCGGGAGGTTTGCCATCTCCCTCCATAGCAGCGTAGTCTACAGGCTCCTCACCCTCGGTCACATCTACTTCAACTTCTGTCGGTTCTTCATCTGCAGTTACTTCTATTTCAGCTTTTATTTCTTCATCTGTCTTACCCACTAGCGGCCTCCTTAACTTTGCCGAGAAGATCATCTTCAGGCATCAACCTATAAACCTTCTGTTCTTTATCTCCTAATCGAGGTATGTATGCGCCGGAGTATCGTGCGTAGTAAACATGCTCTCCTACAACACAGAATGTTACGTGCTCTCCCACCGCAATAACATGCCCCTCAAACGTTGCAGCTTCTCCCTCCTGAGCAGTATCAGGGACGTAGATACTTCCTATCTTTTCAGCCTTATGCTCTTTAACAACGAGCTTGTCTCCGTAAGGGATGATAGGAAACTCCTTGATCTCCTGGTCTGTCAACTTAGCGTTCTTTAGAACGACATCTTCTCTCATCCTGTTTGTTCCTCCTCTTGTTCTGGTTTAGTTGCTTCTTGTAACTGTACAAGCATGTCAACGACTACACTCATTCCTCCTGCTTGGTCACATAACTTATCTCGTGTCTCTCCCATTGTGACCATAGCCTTTAGAAGTGTATGTTCTTGTGATTCTCTAATGTCCTTAATCACAAGGGTCATGTAATCAGACTGTGCCCACTCCTGAAAATGCTCATCATCAAGTAGTTCTTTAAGCGGCATTCTGTGCTCCTTTCTCAGCGAGATATAGGGCAGCCACATGATGCTGGTGGTGCCTATCTCGAATTTGTTTCCCCACTGGGGTCATCTGTTTTGCAAATGGGCCATTGACTAGTTCATCATGTATCTGCATATGTTGCAGATGGATCTGTTCTGGGAGAACTGTTGGTTGCTCATCTGCTAACATCATAGCATTCTCCTGCTCCGGTGGTATATTAGGAGGCGGCCCTTCAGGTTCTAGGTAAGTCTCCACATCTGGAATGTCTAGTGATAGGGCATACTTCTCGAACGCCTGGAATTGGGCTTTCTTGTTATTAGCTACAACAGGGTTGGATTGGACTTCGCGCATCCAAGCCTCGGCTTTCATTATCTGTTCCGCGCGTGAACTGATGGTGGGGTCAGATACAGGTATCACATCAATATTGCCTACAAAGTCCTGTGCGCCTACCTGGAGTAGCGGCCCATCTGGCATACGGTTATCTCCAAGGACCCTAAAATATTCCTCTTTATCCAAGAAGATGCTGTTCAACCTATATATCTTCTTGAGTTCCTTCTTAAACGCGCGATGGTTCCTACGATGAATAGCACTGTAGACTTTCCTGCCTTCCTCAATCAACGCCACAACGGTAGATGCAGGAGTGTCTGATGCAGGGAGTTGACCGGTTAGGGTCTCACTCACAGATGATACCATCTTCGCATACTCAAATAACAAGCCAAGGGTTGAGTAGAGAGTAGCGTCTGGGCCCTTAAAGTCAAATGTGAAGATGGATTTATTCAGATCATCTACCAGTCCATCTATCTCTTTAAACTCACCAGGTTTGAATGTGAGGACTCCACGTTTCGCGCCAACGCGCTTTGACACAAACCCACCTTGAATGTTAGCCAATGCACCTGCATCAATAACTTCATTGAGGATAGTGTTCGCGCCCTCATTCAACCCTCTCAATAACGTACCATAACCCAGAGCATAGAACCCTTCAGGATTAGGAATGAAGGGGTAATGTGTAAAGTATTCAACCGTGACTAGATCGCCCTCAGCATTTAATACTTCCCTGGGGGTAATACGAAGTACGCGCTGCGTCTCCATATCGACTGTGACCACATAAGGTTCAGCAATGCCATCTCCATCTATATCCACATCTCTATGCTGCTCTAGAATAGTGCGCGGCTGATCATGTTCGCGCCCAGGCCTAGTCAACCCCATCACCTGGTCAGCGGCATCTTTGATTTCCTGTGAAGGAGCAGATTCAGAACCTGGAGTCAAATCCCATGCGTCCTCCTTCATATATATTCCATCTCGAACACGTATCCTCAAATCGTTAACTGTGAAGTATTTGACGTGGGTTTTCCTAGGACATTCATCTAGGTCTACTGTGTAGTAATCCACTACGAAGTCCCCTGCACCTATCCAATCAGATTGAATGCGTGCCTTGATAGGATCCCAGTAGGTTTTACGGAAGACTGAACCCATGATAGGTTGCTGGATGAGGGTCTTGTCAAATCCCTCTTCAAAGTTATCCATCTTGTAGAGGAGCTGCCAGTTCATGTACTTCCCTACACGGACTGCCCTATCCTCATCCTCTTCCCCTGTGAAGAATGTCTTGACTACATCCCTATTAGACACAATAGCATCGAAGGCCCTAGCCTGATACTGGATTACTGCGACTGTTATAAAGGGGAGGTTGACATTAGAAGCATGCTCAAAGGGCCAGGTCTTATCAGGTAAATAGGACATGAATAGTTGGAGTTCCTTAGCCTTATTTGTTTCCCATTCAGCGCGCGAACTAAGATCAGCCTGGAACCCTTCAACACAATCCTCACCAAGCTGGTGTAGGAACTCCTTCCCAGTGATTTTACTGGAGCCTGTCATCGACTCCATAGACTCTTCACCCTTGATAGAAGGAACTAGATTGTCTATCTCAGATGTGTCTTGGGCAGCCTGTGCAAGGGCCTGGTCAGTTGTGACCAGAGCCCCTCCACCTTCGGTTTCGACTACGTTGTTATCATCTCCGTCTGCCACGTTATCTCTTGAACCCCCGAGTGTCTTTGGTTATACCAACTGCTGCGCGTGATTTAAGACCCTTCTGCGCATTCACTCCACGTTTGAACCTTTTAGGTTCCACCAACTTCCCACCTCTTTTAACTAATGGCATTATGCACTCCCATAGTAAGCCCCTAAACCTGAGCTTACTGGTTCATGTTCATACGAGTCTTCCTTCTCATCTAAAGATTGATACTTTGGTTGGTGTAGGACTAACCTACGTAGATTCTCCATGAAGTGATCATTCTTCTTGATAGGTTCTTGTTTCTCTCCCTTAGTGGTGCGGTCAGCCTTACGCCAATCGTCCCAGGCATAACGCGCAATCTCATACCGAGTGTGCGCACAGTTGTGGGTTATATATATAGCCGGCTTCCCGTTGACCCTATCAGGCACACCCTTACTCATGAGGGTGAGAGCCTTGCGCGTCATTATAATTCCCCTATTCTTATCCTTCGAGCCAGGATATGGAGCAGGTTCGAGACCGTAATCTACCAAGTCCCATGCGAATCTAGACTTGGTGGAAGGGTCAGGGGTGGTTGCAATAGGATCTATCAGGATGTCCTCAGGCATCTTCCCATGACATTTATCCTTAATCATCTCTACAAGGGTTGGGGCTGTGCAGCCTTCGAATATTTCATCTACCACATACATCGTGTCATACTTATCCACCACCATGAACATTACTGCATGAGGGGTACGAGGATGCGGGTCAATAGCGAGGTAGAGAGTATACTCACCTGAAGCGGGCCCTTCATACCAATCAGTGAAGGGTTCAATCAGGTGAGTTGTATCTTGGTATTCTTTATAAACCAAACCCGATCTGAAGAGGAAGTGGCCCTTACCCCTAACAATGAGTTCCTCTGTGGGGTATTTGGAGAGGATACGGATGGCTGCATGTTTCTTAATCCCTGGATTATCAAAGATATTGGCAAAGAAACAATGGATGTCAGGGTCTTGATCATCTCCAGGGATTATCCTGTCTACCATCTCAGTTGGGTAGGCATCTATTATCCTACCCTTCGCATTCACTACGAACTCCCACAAGCGTTCAACTTCCCGACTTCTAAGTGCATAGACTTCATCGTAGAGATATTTCAACGCGCCGGAGATTGGAGTAAGACTGAAGGTCTCATCCCCATCTGTATCTATTAACCTGGCGAGGTTCTCATCTCTGATGTCTTTAGGAGGTTCTTCATCGTATCCTATAGAATGGAGGCTGGCCCCCTGAAACTTGAACACGTCCTGCTCGTACTGCATGAACTCTATACATCCTCCATACTTATTAACGATTGCCTTAACCCTCCCAGAATCCCGCACCACACTTGATATAGCATCTGTTGGGACGAGCTGTTGGATATAAGGCCAGATCACCTTAATGAAGGAGTTAGGGTAATCGCCCATACAGATGCGAAGTCTACGAGATGGGTCAAGCCTGTGGGCAGGCATTAATCCACGAAGGGACGCAGGCTCCACACCTGTAAATTGGGCTGTATATTCGATTATATGACTGTAAGTCTTAGATGACCTGTTACCTCCAAACACTGCGCGTGTCTTAGCAGGTGAGGCATGATATAGAGCTGGAACAGGAGCAGGGGAGTATAGATGGAACTTACAATCCTGCTCCGTAGCATACATGGAGGTCATCTCGATCAGACTACGTAGTTCCTTAACATCTGATGTCGCAGTGACAGTATCGAAGTTATCGACTAAGTCTTGGATTAAGGAAGTATCCATTAATCTATGTTTCCATAACTTATGGGGAGTTCTGTCTGTTCATCATACTCAGTAGGGAGTTCTTCATACACAGGGATGGTTTCTGCCTTGATTGTTTGCGCGTCTGCGATATCGCGCATATTACCTTCAGCCTCATCTTTGATTCTACCTAACCTTTTAGATAATAGGAGGATAAGCTCTTCCCTCGTCATGGTAGCATCTAGATTAGCATTAAGATTAGTGCTGATAGTCTTAGTTACTTTGCCATAACCTGCCCGGTCAAGTATAGATTCTGCACAGTGGATGCCCATTCTCTCACTCTTAGTTTGATACATAGTACGTTCAACTAGACCAAAGGCTGCTACGGATGCCTTATCCATGTCATTAACGAGATCGAGGGCATCCCTGTCCCTTTCCTCTTGGAGTTTCTTAATCTGAATCTGCATGAGAGGTTGCTGGATAAGGAGGCTGAGCCAACTCTCTGAGATGTCTAAGCGCTGGGCAATATTGCGCTGGCTCAGACATCCAATAACCAACATGCGCGCTATCTCAGAATGACGAGGGCGCACGTACTTGATCATGCTCTTCCTCGCAGACACACTCATCACTCTCACTCCATCTTGATCGTAGACTCCCTTACCTCCCATACAATAAATCCTCCACTGTCTACATTATACCATATCCACCATCATAAGTCAACACCCACAGGGCATCTTGTAGAACATTACCCTCTACATTGATAATATGGTTGTTGGAGATGGTTCTACAACCCTCTTCCTCCGAGATGTGAGGCCCGATGGGTCTCCCCACCCACCTACCCATATTCCCCCCCCATACGGACTATATATGGTATGGGTGAGGGCCTACCATACCACCACATGTGGGGGGTTGACATTGATGTGAGCAAATGTTACAATGAATGATGTGCATTTGCACGTTAGTTTATTACATGTATGGAGGTGTGTTAATGGTTATCGCAGTCGTTGACAAGGATGGGAAAGTAGTACAACGTCATACAGCACGCAGCGATGAGTACCTACTTGCACGGTTGGACGAGGGCGCAACATGCACATTATCGCATGTTGCAGGGGTTATTGAAGTAGTGGTACAGATACAGGACTGGCACGAGTAATCCGTATACACCTATAACCACATGGAGGCACAGTATGGATATATACGAATTAGTATTGGAGTGCTGTAAGCCTGAAATGCGCACACACGAGGATAAAAAGCGTTTTAGGTGCTTATACGACAAGGTAGAATACCAAGCACAACTTCGCAAAGAGCTACAAAACCGTGTTGGGTATGATTGGGCAAGAACATTGTTGCATCTGCCGAGTGCATCACAGAAGCAACGTAATGCAATTAGGGAGTTGTTACACGATAATGGGATAGACGTATAAACCTATAACCACGGAGGTATTATCATGGAGTTTTCATTCAGGGAGAGTAACACAGACAAGGTAAAGACAGTAGTTGTGGTTATGGAGACCAATGCCGAACTCATGACCATGTTACCTGCAAAACTCGTACAGGAGTTCTTCGAGTATGGGTTCAGGGTGTACTACCAAAGCATTGGCAGGAAAAAGTCTGCTGATGCAATGGTTGCGGAGATGGTAAAGCACAAGATCACCGTGGACTACGATGCGGGTGTTGAAGTAGCAACGGTGGATGAGACAGCTGCAAAGGTCAAGAAGCTATCTGCCGAGGACAAAGCCAAGGTCCAGGACTTCCTGAAGACAATCGGGAAGTAGTACTAAACCCGTCCTTGGGCATGACGTTAAACTGCCCAACTATAAATCACGGGAGGGTTA
>SDBV01001030.1_pt1 | contig 41147 bp, 19 predicted proteins | sample 2277081 | NCBI WGS metagenome assembly SDBV01 (sample SAMN10402039, study PRJNA504765) | marine sediment metagenome | isolation source: marine sediment core GS10_PC15, 223 cmbsf | place: Arctic Ocean: Southern Knipovich Ridge | collected 2010
GTCTCGAGCCGGGCGATCTGCTGCTGCAAGGCCTCGATCCGAGGCGTATGATTGCGTTGGTTTTCCATGGGAACGGCCCTTCTCTATATATAGTGTACACCCGTATCATATCGGGGTCAATTGAGGTATCGGCCCGAAGGGACAAAAAACTTCAGGATTCCACCCACACGGGGTGGACGCCAGCCGCTTGCGGCTTCGCAAGGCGGGTATTATTGCGAAGCCGCAAGCGGCCCTTGTTGAAAAACGACTTTTTCGGGGGGGTCGAAAAAGTCGGCCGCACGCAGTACGCTCGACAGCGGAACTTTCGGGCGTAGAATACCGTCTGTTTAACATCGGAGGGTGGTGCCGCGGTCCGTCGCGGCCGCCGCCCGGAACACTTGGGAGATTGCCATGAGCACGACACTTTGGATGACTTCGATCACCTGGCTGGCTCTGGCCGTCGCCGCGCTGGCCGCCGAGCCGCGGGCCAAAGCCAAGGTTGACAAGACACAAGCCGTGATCGAGGCGGTGGAAAAGACGTGTCTCGAGCCCCCCTACGTGTATACCATTGGCAGCAAACGGGCCGAGCGGCTGGCCGAACTGGTCCGCAAGCAAAAGCCACGCCTGGTGGTCGAATGCGGCACGGCCATCGGATACTCCGGGCTGTGGATCGCCCGGGAGCTGAAGAAGGCCGGCAAGGGCCGTCTGATCACCATTGAGTTTAATCCCGAGCGGGTCAAGACGGCCAAGGAGAACTTCCGCCAAGCCGGTCTGGAGAAGTTCGTCACGGTAATACGGGGCGATGCCCGGCAGGTCGTCAAGAGAATCAAGGGCCCGATCGACTTCGTGTTCATCGACTGCGGCTTCTCGAACTATCACGCTTGCTTGAAGGGACTTCAGCAGGAACTTAGCCCCGGGGCAACGATCGTCGCCGACAACGTCGGCATCGGCGCCGAAGGGATGAAGGATTACCTCGAAGAGGTCCGCTCCAAATACAACAGCCGCGTCGAGTGGTTCGACGTCAACCAGCCCTGGGGCAAACGCGACGCGATGGAGATTTCGGTCTTGCCGAAGTAGTTGCACCAAGAACTTGTAGTGACTTCGTAATCAAGGAAACCAACGAATGAAAACGACCCGACTGCTCGGTCTGTTGATGGTGACGGGTATCGTGGCGGCAAGCCTTGCCATGGCCGCACCTGCGGACAACCAGGCACAGCGAGAACAGTTGCTCAATACCCAACGTCAAGGCAACTACAAGGACGCCTACGAAGGGTTCCGCAAGCTGGCGCTCGATCCGAAGGACGATCCACGCCGAGTCGGCGAAGACCTCCAACAGGCCACGCAGTGTCTACAGCGGTTGAATCGGATCAACGAAATCGACGCCTTCCGCGAAGCCGTGATCGAGCTGCACAAGGACAACTGGCGGTTGCTGGCGGCGGCGGCGCAGAACTACATGAACGTCCAGCACCACGGCTTCATCATCGTCGGCGAGTTCCAACGCGGCAGCCATCGCGGCGGCGGGCGGATGGTCAACGCCGCCCAGCGCGACCGCATCCGGGCCCTGCAACTGATGAACCGGGCGCTGCCATTGGCCCGGCAGGACGACAACCATGCCGAGGTGGGCGATTACCTGCTCTCCTTCGCCCGGCTCCTGCTGAACAACCGCGGTCACAGCGAGGCCTGGCGGTTACAGTACCTCAGCGACCTGACCGTGTTGCCCGACTACGATCCCGGCTACGGTTACGGCGGCCGGTCGTCCGGCGCCCCGGTCGACGACCAGGGAGCCCCCGTCTTCCACCACACGCCCAAGACGTTCGAGGACGCCAAGACGGACGGCGAGCGCTGGCGATGGTGCCTGGAACAGACGATCGAGTTCAACCCGGCGCGGAAATACGACGTGAAGATGCAGTTTGCCGATTTCCTGTTCAACCAGTTCGGCGTGCAGACGATGGCCCAGTTCGGTTGGCGATTCGGGCGGATGCAGACCGACGACACCAAAGATGACGAAAGCGGCGCCTACGCGCTGCACACCTTGGGCGAGAACGAAACCATCGCCCGGCTGGCCACCGGGATCAAGCGGCTCGAATTGCCCGACGAGTTCAATTTCGTCAAGATCTATCAACGGATCGCGGCCGACCAGTCCGCCATCCGCAGCCAAGGCTTGCAGGCCTTGCAGCGTCTGGTGCAGATCTTCGAGAACCGTCGCCAGTATCCTCGGGCGGCCGAGTACTGCAAGCGAGTAGTCCAAGCGTACGCCCAGGCGAGCAACACCCGCGCCCGGCAGCAGTGGCAGAATCGGCTGGACCAGATCGTGGGCAACTGGGGCCGCTTCGAGCCGATCGTGACCCAGCCGGCGGCCCGTATTGCCCGAGAAGGGGGGGCCACCGTCGAGTACCGCTTCCGCAACGGCAACTCCGTCGCGTTCACGGCCCGGACCATCAAGGTTCAAAAACTGCTCGACGACGTCAAGGCCTATCTGAAATCCAACCCCGGCCGGCTCGACGGGCAAAAGATCAACATCGGCAACATCGGCTACCGGCTGGTACACGAGAACCAGGCGCAATACCTGGGCGAGCAGGTGGCCGGTTGGAAACTGCCGGTCGAGCCACGCGGCGATCATTTCGACAAACGCATCACCGTGACCACGCCGTTGCAGCAGCCCGGCGCGTATCTGCTCACGGCGAAGATGGCCGGCGGCAACACCAGCCACATCATCGTCTGGCTCAGCGACACGGCGATTGTGAAGAAACAGCTTTCCGGCAAGACCTACTACTTCGTGGCCGACGCCCGAAGCGGCCGGCCGATCCCCAAGGCCAACGTCGAGTTCTTCGGCTACCAACAGAAACGGACACAGGCGCGGACGTACCAGGTGTCAACGAAGCAGTTCGCCGAGTTGACCGACGCCGACGGCCAGGTGATCCCCGATCCTAAGACCCAGCCGGCCGGGTATCAATGGATCGTCACCGCCCGGACCGGGGAAGGCCGTTTTGCCTACCTGGGCTTTACGGGCGCCTGGTACCCGAGCCGTCACGACCGCGAGTACAAGGCGACCAAGGCCTTCGCGATCACCGACCGCCCGGTGTATCGCCCCAAGCAGACGGTACACTACAAGTTCTGGGTTCGCCATGCCCAGTACGACAAAGAGGATACGTCGCAGTTCGCCGGCAAAAGGATCGGCATCGAGATCCACAATCCCAAGGGCGAGAGGATCGTCCAGAAGGAGCTGACGGCCGACGCCTACGGCGGGATCGAGGGCAAGCTGGAACTGTCCGAGGACGCCACGTTGGGCGTGTATCGCATGACGGTCGGGCAACTGGGCGGCCCGGCCCCCCCGCCGGCCGCCAAGCGGGGCGCCGCCGCACCGCTGATCCGCGGCGGTCCGCTGGGCGTCCAAGGGGCCAACGTCGGCAAACGGCGGATGACTGCCCACTACGGCAGCGGCAGCTTCCGCGTCGAGGAGTACAAGAAGCCCGAGTTCGAGGTCACCGTCGACGCCCCCAAGGAGCCGGTGATGCTCGGCGAGAAGATCACCGCCACGATCGAGGCCAAATACTACTTCGGCTCGCCGGTGACCGAGGCCAAGGTGAAGTACAAGATCATGCGGACCAGCTTCTCCAAGCCGTGGTACCCGATCCGGCCGTGGGACTGGTTCTACGGGCCGGGCTACTGGTGGTTCGGTTACGACTACGACTGGTACCCGGGCTTCAAGTCGTGGGGCTGCCGGCGTCCGATTCCGTTCTGGTGGCCGCGCGGCCAGCAGCCGCCGGAGCTGGTCGCCGAGCGCGAAGTCGAGATCGGCCCCGACGGCACGGTGAAGGTCGAGATCGACACCGCCGTGGCCAAGGCGATCCACGGCGATCAGGACCACAAATACTCGATCACGGCCGAGGTGGTCGACGCCTCGCGGCGCACGATCGTGGGCACCGGCGAGGTGCTGGTGGCCCGCAAGCCGTTTAAGGTCTACGCCTGGGTAGATCGCGGCTATTACCGCGTCGGCGACGTGATCCAGTCGCACTACCACGCACAAACCCTGGACGGCAAGCCGGTGCAGGGCAAGGGGACGCTGACCGTAATGCGGATCGGCTATCAGGACGGCAAGCCGGTGGAAACGTCGGTGTACAGCCGATCCTTGCCGACCGACGAGCAGGGCCGCGCGGAGATGAAGCTCAAGTCGTCCCGGCCGGGCCAGTATCGCCTCTCGTACAAGCTGACCGATGCCAAGAGCCACACCATCGAGGGCGGCTATCTCTTCACCGTCATCGGCGAGGGTTTTGACGGCTCGCAGTTCCGCTTCAACAACCTCGAGCTGGTCCCCGACAAGCGCGAATATGCGCCGGGCGAGAAAGTGAAGCTGCAGATCAACACCGACCGCGTTGGGGGGACCGTGCTGCTGTTTACCCGACCGGCCAACGGCGTCTATCTCAAGCCCCGGGTGATCCGGCTCGACGGCAAGAGTACGGTCGCAGAAATCGGCGTGGTCAAGAAGGACATGCCCAACTTCTTCGTCGAGGCGATCACCGTCGCCGACGGCCGGGTATACACCGAAAGCAAGGAGATCGTCGTCCCGCCGGAAAAACGCGTGCTGAACGTCGATCTGAAGCCCTCGTCCGAGGCCTACAAGCCGGGCGAGAAGGCCAAGGTGCAAATCAAGCTCACCGACTTCTTCGGCGAGCCGTTCGTGGGTTCCACCGTGGTGGCGATCTACGACAAGTCGGTCGAGTACATCTCCGGCGGCTCCAACGTAGGCGACATCAAGGAGTTCTTCTGGAAATGGCGCCGCCAGCACAGCCCGCGTACCGAAGCCAACCTCGGCCGGACCACGCAGAACATCGTGCCCAAGAACAAGCCGGGCATGGGCAACCTGGGCGTTTTCGGGGCCACCGTGGCCGACGACCTCGACAGCCTGCGTGGTGATCAGGCCCAGTGGGGGACGCAGCGCCAAATGGTTTCGGGCCGGGGCGGCGGTTTCGGCGGCGGGCAGATGCTCCGGCATAGGGGATTCGCCGCAGGCAAAGCCGCCAATGGGATCATGATGGACATGGACGGTGCCGAGCTAACCGAGATGGCTATGCCCATGGCGCCGGGAGAAGGGCCCGGGCCGGGAATCGGCGGGCCGTCTCCACTGGCTGACAAGAAAGCTGACGGCGGTGGGGCCGCCATGGTCCAGCCCACCGTCCGTACCAAGTTCGCCGATACGGCCCTCTGGGTCGGGACGCTGGAGACCGAGAAAGACGGCACCGCCGAAGTCGAACTCGACATGCCCGAGAATCTCACTACCTGGCGGATCAAGGTCTGGGGGATGGGCCATGGAACCAAGGTCGGCGAAGGCGTGACCGACGTGGTCACCCGAAAGGACCTCATCATCCGCTTGCAGGCCCCCAGGTTCTTCGTGCAGAAAGACGAAGTCGTGCTTTCGGCCAACGTCCACAACTATCTCGACAGCAAGAAGACCGTTGAAGTCGCCTTGGAACTCGAAGGCGAAACGCTCCAGCCGCTGCCGGGCGTCGAAGAAGTCCAACGCGTCGAGATCGAGCCCAACGGCGAGGCGCGGATCGATTGGCGCGTCAGCGTGCTCGACGAAGGCGAAGCCGTGGTGCGGATGAAGGCCCTGACCGACGAAGAGTCGGACGCCATGGAAATGACGTTCCCCTGCTTCATCCACGGGATGCTCAAGGTGGACTCCTACTCGGGCTCGATCCGGCCGAAGGACCAAAGCGGCAAGTTCACCGTGATGGTTCCGGCCCAGCGCCGCCCCAAGCAGACGCGGCTGGAAGTCCGCTACTCGCCCACCTTGGCCGGGGCGATGGTCGATGCGTTGCCCTACCTGGTCGACTATCCCTACGGCTGCACCGAGCAGACGCTCAACCGCTTCTTGCCCACGGTGATCACGCAAAAGATCCTCATCGAGATGGGCTTGGACCTTCAGGACATCAAGAAGAAACGCACCAACCTCAACGCCCAGGAGATCGGCGACGACCGCCAGCGCGCCAAGGGATGGCAGCGTTACGATCGCAACCCGGTCTTCGACCAAGCGGAGGTCGGCCGAATGGTCAAGGACGGGGTGAACCGGCTGACCGAGATGCAGAACTCCGACGGCGGCTGGGGCTGGTTCTCCGGCTGGGGCGAACGCTCCTATCCGCACACCACCGCCTACGTGGTCCACGGCCTGCAACTCGCCAAGCAGAACGACGTGGCCCTGGTGCCCGGCGTGCTGGAGAAGGGCGTTGCCTGGCTGAAGCGGTATCAGGACAAACAAGTGCAGATGCTTAAGAACGCCCTGGTCAAACCCAAACCCCGCAAGCCGTGGAAGAACCGGGCCGGCAACCTCGACGCCTTCGTCTACATGGTGCTGGTCGACGCCGGCGTGAAGAACCCCCAGATGATGAACTTCCTCTACCGCGACGAGGACCGCACCGGCCTGGCCGTCTACTCCCTGGCCATGTTCGGCATCGCGCTGGAGAAACAGGGCGAGAAGGAAAAGCTGGCCATGGTGATGCGGAACATCGGCCAATATCTGCGGCAGGACGACGAGAACCAGACCGCTTGGCTGAACCTGCCCGGCGGATATTGGTGGTACTGGTACGGCAGCGAGTACGAGGCGCACGCCTACTACCTGAAGCTGCTCTCCCGCACGGACCCCAAGGGCGAGGTTGCCCCGCGGCTGGTCAAGTACCTGTTGAACCACCGCAAGCACGCCACCTACTGGAAATCGACCCGCGACACGGCGATCTGCGTCGAGGCCATGGCCGATTTCATCCGGGCCAGCGGCGAAGCAAAGCCCGAGATGACCGTGCAGGTCCTGCTGGACGGGAAGCTGCAAAAGTCGGTCGAGATCACGCCCCAGAACCTGTTCACTTTCGACAACAAGTTCGTCTTGGTGGGCGAGCAGGTCACCGCCGGAGAGCACCAGGTCGAACTCCGCAAGCAGGGCGCCGGCCCGTTGTACTACAACGGCTATCTGACCAACTTCACGCTGGAGGAATTCATCACCAAGGCCGGCCTGGAGGTCAAGGTCAATCGGAAATACTACCAGCTCACCAAGGTCGAGAAGACGATCAAGGCCGCCGGTTCACGCGGTCAGGTGGTCGACCAGCGAGTCGAAAAGTACGAGCGCCGGGAGCTGCCCAACCTGTCGACCCTCACCAGCGGCGACCTCTGCGAGATCGAGCTGGAAATCGACAGCAAGAACGACTACGAGTACCTGGTGTTCGAAGACATGAAGCCGGCCGGGTTCGAGCCGGTCGACCTGCGCAGCGGCTACAACGGCAACGCCTTGGGCGCGTACATGGAGTTCCGCGACAACCGGGTGGTGTTCTTCGTCCACCGGCTGGCCCGGGGCAAGCACAGCGTGGCCTACCGCATGCGGGCGGAGATCCCCGGCAAGTTCAGCGCGTTGCCCACCCGGGCCTGGGCGATGTACGCGCCCGAGTTGAAGGCCAACTCCGACGAGATCAAGCTCAACGTGGAAGACTAAACAGCCGCTTGCGGCTTAGCAGAAAGTAGGGTGGGCACTGCCCACCAATTGTCATATCGCAAACGTAGAGCGGTTCTTGGTGGGCGGTGCCCACCCTACCGCTGAACCACCATGCCCAGTCCCACGGTGCCCGGGGCGATCATCGGCGTGAAGGTCACGCACCGATCTTCGTGCTGCGTCTGGTCCACGCTTCTCGACGCCAGGTAAGCCATCCACCACCCCAGCCAGGCCTGGGAAAGGTAGTGGTCGTCGTCGTTGACGCGCGACCAGGCGGTCAGCGTGGAGCAGAGATACAGCGCACTTTTGGCCCAGCGGTTGTCGCACATCTGGGCGGCGGTGATAAACGGAACCGCTCCCATGAAAGCGTGTCCGCTGACGGCGTTGCTGTCGTCGAACGGTTTCCATTGCGATCCCACGCCGGCCTCGTCGGGCCGCGAGGCGCCGAGGGTATATTGCATCAGCAGCATCGGCGGCGCCCCGACCAGAAATCCCCGCGTGACCCGGTCGCCGAACTCGCCGGTTACGCCCAGCAGCGGACGGTGCTCGAAGTAGGTTCCGAGAAGTCCCAGCCCGGCGAAGGCCGGAATGAATATCTCGCCCTCGCCGAAGGTCTTCCAAAACGCGGTGAAATCGTCGCTGCCCGAGCTGCGGACGTCGCGCTGATACCAGTGCTGAAAGTCCGCGTCCCACGAGGTGTTCGCCACGGGCGAGGCCATCGCCACGCCGAGCGCCAGGTCTCGCATGTTGACCCACGAATAGTAGTTCGCGTGATCCGCTCGGACGTTATGCCACCTCTTGTGAAACATCGCTTGCAACCGCTGGCTCGGGCCGGGCGGCCCACAGGCCGGATGATGCGATTGGTTGGAAGCGTACTGCGAATACTGCGAGATCGCAGGAAGTGGCTGCAAGATCGGGGCCTGCGGTGTAGAAAGAGTCTCGCCGAAATCCGTCCCCTCGTCCGCAGTCAAACCGGAGGTCTCTTCCGCGGCATGATACGCAGCCGCCGACACCTGCGGTCGGTCCGAAGGCGCGCCGGCGCCGCCGGTTTCGCGTAGCGGCGTCTGGACGGTCGGCGCGCCGGACATCGGCGACTGCGGCGGGGCAAACGTCCAACGCTGACTGCACGCTCCGCAGGGAAGCAATAGGGCTGCGGCGAGCACCATGGCCAAGGCCCGATCCAGGTTGCTCGCCCGATCCACGTTGGTCATCGTGTGGCGATTCCCCCTAAGGCCAGAATCCCAAGGCCGTCTGCGCAAACGTCCAGCGCAAAGAACAATGAAAACGCGTGCGTCGCGTCGAAAGAAACTGGGGCGTTACGTTCGACCGTCGAAGATCGCACCGCGGGAGGTGCGCGTCGGGTCGTTGAAATTCATCGGAGTTTGCCCTGCGGGAACATTACTTACGACCGCTACCGCAGGCAGAGTCACCGGGACCGGCAGAATCGGCATCAACCGGAAGACTCCGATGCAACCGGAAGAGGCGGGTATAGATCTCCCAGCGTGATGCGCATCCAAACTGTCGCATTTACTGGGAAGTACCGGTGCTCCCAGCAAGGTAGGTCAGGGCTTGCCCTGACAAAAAGGGAGCCACAACGAAAGTCCACCATTTGTCAGGGCAAGCCCTGACCTACTTGGTTGCCCCCCTGCAACAGATCAGCAGGTACGCTGCGGTTCGAGGTACCAAAAAAAGCGGCTCTCCTTGAAGGGATGGGGCAGGGAATCCCTTTTTGCCAAGGAGAGCCGCAGAATCTTGTTCGGTATCTCGAAGAACAGCCCGCCCACCCGGGTCTGATAAGACACCCTACAACTGCTTGTATCGGCACGGCCGCTGCGAAAGCTGAAGCACGAAGCGACTCGGAGCTTGCCTCCCATTCATGTGGTCGGGTGATATTACCCTTGCGAGGTGGAACGGCCCTTTCTAATGCAAATCGGGCGGAAAAAGAAAGCGGCGACAAGTCGCCGCACTCCAAAGAATCACTATCTCTCCGCGCCGTGAACCTGCCCAAGATAGCCGTCCCCCCTAGACTCGCTAGGTTCCCTGGCGTGTTCGGCCAACCGATCTAGCACAAATCGACCTATCCGACTAAACTTCGGTTTCCTCGCGTGACTTTTCGTATCAGGCAAGATATGCTGGTCTCGTCTGAACATGGCTCGGTGTTGGAAGGAGTGCTGCTGTGTGTAGGCTTTGGATTGGAGTGACATTTTGGATTGCCGGTGTACTGGCGGCGACCTCTTCACTGGCTGAGGGGACCGTCTCGGCTCCGGCTGCCCAAGGGCCAGAAGAACAACCCCCAGAAGAGCAAGCCGTAGAAAAGAAACTGCCCGCGGAGAAGCTGTTTCCCAATACGACGAAGGGCTTTGTGGCGATCTCCGACATCGATCGGCTTGTGGAACATTGGAACCGGACCCAACTGGGCCAATTGGCAGCCGACCCGGTGATGGAGCCGTTCATCAAGGATCTCCGCCAAGGATTCGACAACCGCTGGACGAAGACCTTGCGGCGATTGGGACTGACGTTGGCCGAACTGAGGAAGATTGCGGGCGGCGAAGTCGCCCTGGGGCGGATTCTTCCCGCCCCGGGCAAGACGGCCGTCGCCGTGGTGGTCGACGTGACCGGTCACCGCAAGGAAGCCGCCGAATTGCTGCAGCGGGTCTCCGAGAACCTGAAGAAAGAAGGGGCCAAGCAGTCCATGATCCCCGCGCATGGCACTCCCCACCAGATCGTTCACTTCGAGGTGCCTCCGCCAACAGAAGAGCCCGAGGCCGGGACCCGCAAGGTGTACTACTTCCTGGTGGACGACTGGCTGGGGACGACCGACGATGAGCCGGCAATTCGGGGTATTATCGGACGCCTCAGCGCTGTTGACAAACACGGCGGCCAAGACAGCCTAGCCCAAGTGCCCGCGTTTGAAACCGTGATGGCCCGCTGCCGCAAAGACCTTCCCCCAGGCAAAGACCTTCCCCCAGGCAAAGACCTTCCCCAAGGCACTGTGCCGCAAATCCGCTGGTTCATCAACCCGGTGGGCTACGCCGAGGCGGTCCGCGCAGCCACGCCCGAGGACCAGCGTCGCGAAGGCAAGCCGCTGTACCTGCGTTTGAAGGACCAGGGTTTCAAGGCCATGCCGGGGGTGGGCGGCTTTGTCGACGTCGACGCGGAGGGCTTCGAGTGGATCCACCGTACGTTCGTCCATACCGAGCCGCCTTTCGCGAAATGGACCAACTCGATGAAGATGCTCGTCTTCCCCAAGGGGGCCGATTTCACCCCGCAACCCTGGGTGCCTCGCGATGTCTCCACCTACACCAGTTTTTACTTCGACGTTCACAACGCGTTCGACAACCTCGGGCCGTTGTTCGACGAGTTGTTCGGCGGTACGACCCATCTGTTCAACACCGACCTGAAACACATCCCAGCCCTGCAAAACGGCAACTTTCCGAAGGAGCTGCGCGATGAGTTCCAGCAGAAGGTGCGGCACACTTTTGGCCCGCAAGTCAAGGTGACCGCCCGCGAGCCGGGCAAATCGTGGAAGATCCAGGGCCAGGTCAGGCGGCTCCCTGAAGGGATACCCCAGGTTGGCCCGGAGACGTACCTGGTAGTCAAAACCGCAAGAGCCTTGGCGGTTTATCTGGTCCAGGCCAATATTTGGAAGGACGTTCTGGACAGCTTCCAATTGGACGCGAACGGACCGCAGCTGGACCTCCGCAAGGAGTTGGTCCAGTTCTTGGGCCAACGCATTACCGCGCTGAGCGACTACGACGACACGCAGCCGATCGACCCGGACAGCGAACGGCTGCTCTACGCCATTGAGGTCACCGATGCCGCCAAGGTGCGGGCCGCCATCAAGAAGTGGATGGACGCGGAGCCCGCCGCCAAGAAACGCGTTTTCGGAAAACACGTCCTGTGGGAAATGGTGAACGAGCGGACAACCCGACTGGCCCCCAAGGTCGAAGGCCCGGCGCCCTTGGCGCCCCCCGACGATGAGGACGAGGGCAGCGGGGGCGCGGGTCAAGGCGGGCGGGCAAGCACCCAGTTGATGCCCCACGCTTCCGTGTCCGTCGCCCATGGAGTATTGCTGATCGCGTCGCATCGCGACTTCCTCGAAAAGATCCTGCAAACGGGCGACGATACGAATTCGCGCACGCTCGCCCAAAGCACCGACTACCGCGTGGTCGATGCCACGCTCGGGCAGTTCGGGAGCGATCAGAAATGCGCCCAGTCGTTCTCCCGCACCGACGAGGAATACCGCGTCACCTACGAATTGACCAGCCAGGGCAAGATGCCCCAGGCCCGGACGATGCTGGGCATCTTGCTCAACGCGATCTTCGGCCGGGGCGAGGACGGCGTTCGGACCCAGCGGATCCCCCACGAGAACATGCCCAACTACCAGTTCGTCCGCCGTTCGCTGGGACTGGCCGGGATGGTGGTCAGCAGCGAAGAGGATGGCTGGTTCTTCAAGGGATGCACCCTGACGAAGTAGTGAGTCGCCATGATCGATCCCCAGTACCTCCCCCTGCTGATCCTGCTGCTGGGCATCGTCACCGTGATCGGCATGATCATCGTGCTGCGGGTCAACGCGTTTATCGCGTTGATCACCGCGGCCATGTTGGTCAGCCTGCTGTCTCCCGGATCTTGGGCCGGCAAGATCGATCGAGTGGCCAAGGCGTTCGGCGATACGGCGGCCGGCATCGGCATCGTGATCGCCCTGGCGGCCGTGATCGGCAAATGCCTGATGGACAGCGGCGCGGCCGACCGGATCGTCCGCTCGTTCTTGAAGCTGTTGGGCGAGAAGCGGGCGCCGCTGGCCCTGATGGGAAGCGGCTTCGTGCTCTCCATGCCCGTCTTCTTCGACACCGTCTTCTATCTGCTGGTCCCCTTGGCCCGGTCGCTCTGGACCCGCACCCGCAAGAACTACGTGCTCTACGTCACGGCCATCGCCACCGGCGGGGCGATTACGCACACGCTGGTGCCGCCCACGCCCGGACCGCTGCTGATGGCCGCTAACCTGGGCATCGACGTCGGCAAAATGATCCTCGTGGGGATCATGATCGGCCTGCCCACGGCCCTGGTCGGCCTGCTGATCTGCCGGGTGATGAACCGGCTGGTGGACATTCCCATGCGACCCTACTCCGGCCAGCCGGAACCGGAACCGCTCGAGGACGACGAGTTGCCGGGGCTCTGGCTTTCGCTGGCACCGGTCCTGCTGCCGGTGATCCTGATCTCGGCCAGCACCGTGGTCAGGACGTATGCCGACGCCGAGCACGCGGCGCGACTCCGCAAAGGTGACGTCACCGATTGGCCCGCGCTGTGCAGGATGCTGTCGTCTGCCGGCGTTGCCGATTCGCCCGCCGGGCGGGTTGCGGAGCTTCTGCCGGACGACGCCAAAGGACCCCTTGCCGCGACCGTGGCTTCGGGCCAGTACAGCGACAAGTTCAAGGACGTCATGCGGGCGGACCTCAACGCCATGCTGGTCAACCGCAAGTTATACGACGAAGACGCCTTCCTCGGCGTGAAGCTCTCCGCAGGCGCCAAGAAGTTGCTGAGCAAGAACCGCACCCGGCTGCCGGGCGCCGAAGTGGAACGCCTGAACCGACTGCTGCTGGAGTCGGCGTTCGACGGGCAGATCGGACCACATTTCTGGGAGACGCCGCGACGCAAAGCCGCCAACCTGACGGCCCTGTTCGGCAACGCCAATCTGGCCCTGTTGCTTTCGGCGGCAATTGCCATGGTCGTGCTGGTCCGCCAGCGGGGGTTGACCTTGAAGCAACTGGGCAAGACGACCGAAGACGCCCTGATGAGCGGCGGTGTGATCATCTTGATCACCGCGGCCGGCGGGGCGTTCGGCGGGATGCTGCAAGCCTGCGGCGTGAAAGACTCGATTGAGAGCCTGGTGCCTACCGAGGGCGGCGACGTGGGACTGATCATGCTCGGCCTGGGATTCGGCGTGGCCGTGCTGATGAAGATCGCCCAAGGCTCCGGCACCGTTTCGATGATCACCACCTCCGCCATGCTGGCAGCGATGGGCGTCTCCTCGAGCATGCTCGGCTTTGACGTCGTCTACCTGGCGGCCGCCATCGGCGCCGGCTCCCTGTGCGGCTCCTGGATGAACGACAGCGGCTTCTGGATCTTCGCCCGCATGAGCGGATTGACGGAAGTCGAAGCCCTGAAAACCTGGACCATCCTGCTGACGATCCTGGGCGCCAGCGCCTTCGGCTTCACCCTGCTGGCCGCCCGGATGCTGCCGCAACTGACGCTGATGTAGGCTGGATGGATAATGGGCGCAAGCAATGACGAATAGGAGAGGGGGGCGGGGTCTTTTCGGGCCGTTGCGAAGCCGCAAGCGGCTTGATGTGTGCACCCGGATGTCCCGCAAATGGCGCCGCTCCGGTTGACGGAACTATTTCAATGGCTTATAGTTGGACGTTCGATTTGGCTTGGCGATCTCGGCAGGAAAACTGCGAGCAGTCCGATGAGTTTTGATGAAGGTGCGAGCACCGGTTTTACCACCATCCGCGGGCGAAACTATCCGGCCATTCGGCAGTTTACGGTATTCTTGGAAAACCGGGTGGGACAATTGCTGGAGGTGATCCGCCGGTTCGAGGGCTCCAAGGTGCGGATCGTGGCGTTGTCGATCGTCGACGCCACGGAATGCGCGTTCGTGCGGTTCCTGCTGAGCCATCCCGAGGAAGGCCGCGAGATCCTCGAACGGGCCGGGCTGGCGTTCGTCGAAAGCGACCTGATCGGCGTGGAGATGCCCGGGGGAACTCAGCCGCTGCTGCAAGTCTGCACGGCCCTGCTGCAGGCCGAGGTGAACATCATCCAGGCCTACCCTCTGCTGATCCGTCCGCATGGCCGGGCGGCGGTGGCCCTGATGGTCGACAACATCGAGATGGGGCAGGACACGCTGGCCAACAAGGGGTTCGTGATGATCACCGAAGGCGATCTCTGCGAAGAAGAATAGACGCCGAGTCCGGCCATGACCAGCGCTGCTCTTTCCCGCCCCCCGAGGCCCTCACACACGAAGATCGTCGCTACGGTCGGTCCCGCCTGTTGCAAGCAAAGCGATCTGGCCGAGCTGCTCAGCGCGGGCGTCGACGTATTTCGCATCAACATGGCCCATGGCGACCGGGGCGAACACGAGGCGTGCTTGGCGGCGGTCCGCCGGGCTTCGGTCCAAGTCGGTCAGGCCGTGGCCGTGCTGGTCGACCTGGCCGGGCCGAAGATCCGGCTGGGGGAACTGCCCGACGGCCAATGGATGTGCGACGCCGAGGCCCGGCTGCGTTTCGTTCGCACCGACGCCTCCCCCACCAGCCGCGTGCCGGTGGAGACCGAGAACCTCGATGACGTTCGCCCGGTCGAGTTGACCACCACCTACCAGCCGCTGATCGACGAGCTGGCCGTGGGCGACCGCATCATGCTGGCCGACGGCACGGTCGCCTTGGCGGTGGAAGAGCTCGGCGACGACTACGCCGAGTGCCGGGTGGTGCAGCCGGGGTTGATCCGCAGCCGGCAAGGGGTGAATCTGCCGGGCGTGAAGCTCAGTACCCCGGCGCTGGGACCGGCCGACCTGGACAACGCCGCCTGGGCCGCCGAGAACGACGTCGATTTCCTGGGCCTGAGTTTCGTCCGCACCGCCGAGGAAATCCGCCAGTTGAAATCGCTGCTCGACTCCCACAACTCCAACGCCCAGGTGGTCGCCAAGATCGAAAAGCCCGAGGCGTTGCAGCATCTGGCGGAAATCGTCGAGGCCACCGACGCCGTGATGGTCGCCCGCGGCGATCTGGGCGTGGAGATCGACATCGCCCGGGTGGCGGTGGCCCAGAAGGAGATCATCGCCGTCTGCAACCGCTGCCGCAAGCCGGTGATCATCGCCACGCAGATGCTCGACAGCATGCAGCACTCGCTTTTACCGACGCGGGCGGAAGTGACCGACGTGGCCAACGCGATCCTCGACGGGACGGATGCCTGCATGTTGTCCGGCGAGACGGCCATCGGAAAATACCCCCGGCAGGCGGTGCAGATGATGCACCGGATCGCCTTGGCTACCGAACCGCTGTGCCGGCAACAGCCGCCACAGCCCCTGCCCGACCTCGATGCCGAAGGGGTCAACCAGATCACTGAAGCCACCGTGTATGCGGCCGGGCGGATGGCCGGGGAGTTGGGCGCCAAGCTGGTGGTGGTGGCCAGCGGCAGCGGGGCCACGGCGCTCTCCTTGGCCAAGAATCGCCACTACGTGCCCACCGTCGGCGTCAGCGACTCGCAGTCCACGCTACGACGGATGTGCCTCTACTGGGGCGTCATCCCGTTGGCCGACGCCCCGACTTCCAATCGCGAGGCCCTGTTGCGTTACGTCACCGATTGGGGCCGCACCGCCGGGCTGCTGGAGTCGGGCGACCGCCTGGTGCTGATCGCCGGCACCGGGTTGGCAGTGACGGCGCACAACATGGTGGTCGTGCATGAGTTGGAGTGACGAGCCGCCAGTTGGACGAGAAGGTCGCGTTAGAACTTCCAACTGAGCTGCCCGTAGTAAAAGTCTTCGCCTTGGCGGCTGCCCAGGGTGTTGATGATGAAATCCCCCGAGTAGAGGTGGGAATAGCCGAACAGCAAATCGACCCGCGGTTTTAGCAGGATCTTCACGATCAGGTCGAGTTCCTGGCCCACGTCGCTGCCGGCGACGCCGGTCGCATCTTGAAGGATGGGGGCCCCGCCGGCGTTGTACAGCGCGTCGCGGGATTGTTGCAGCTTGAAGATGTGCCACCAGATCAGGAACTTGACCTTCTCGTGCGGTGTGACGGCCAACCGGAAGTTCCAATCTTCGATGTTCTGGCGGGCGACGATGTCCATGAAGCCGAAGTACTTGTGTCCCAACGGAAACAGTTGGTTGAAGGTGCCATGGACGCCGTCGTTGGGGTCGCGGTCGCCGGAAGCCCAATCGTAGTAGGCCCAAAGCACCGGCTTGCCAGCCAGATCGAACTTGCGGCCCCCGCCGATGGTGTAGAAGCCGGCGGAGTGGTCCTGCCCGGCCGCGCCGACCGGCGTAAAGTTGCCGAACTGATAGCCCCATTCCATCTCTCCGAGCCACGGACCGTGGTTGCCTTCCCAGCGGATTCCGAAGGTGTTGTAATCGAAGGTGGTCAGGGCGGGATCGTATTCGTTCAGTCGAAGGTAGTAGAAGTCGAGCTTGCAGTTTTTCTTGGCCTTGTAGCTGGCATAGACGCCGACGAACTCCTGGCTCTGGTCGGGGTGGTCGAAGTTGTGGTCGGTCACACCGCCGGCCATGTGCTGGCCGAAGGGAACCGGCCGCATCCACCAGGCGTCGATGTCCCAGTCGGCGCCCCGATAGAACCCCTTGAAGCCATCGAACGTACGCCGGGTGTTGGACCAGTCCAACGGCGAGGCTAACCGCTGGGCGCCGTAGAGCAATTCGTGCCGTCCGCCGCGGAACCAGAGGTCGCCGTCGGCGCCGCTGAAGAGCCTCACGTCAGCGAACATATTCAACGCGTCAAAGCGGTTTTCCTCGATTCCCCGCGGCGTTACGTCGTCGTAGTTGCTCACCGCGTCGATCCCTTCGACGTACGCCCGGAGCCAGCCGTGGGCGTTGACGTTGGCGAAAAGTCGCGTGCGATGCAGCAGGAAATCGCTGCTGCGGGCGAGGATGTTCTCGCTTTGATGCCGCATCCGGTATTCGCCGCCGGCGTCCAACACGATGCAGCGTCCCAGGTGGACTTGCTTCAGAGCGTCGCCCAAATAATAGTGCGGGTTGTTCGGGGCGTCGAGGTAGCTGAAGTCGTTGTCGAAGAAGACACCCTTGTAGGGTTTAGGGGCCGGCTTGGGGGCCGGTTTCGGGGCCGGTTGGTAAACCGGACCCGCAGACGAGGCGTCGTCCGCTGCATCGACGGAAACCGTGTCGTAGACCGCCGGTTCCGGCGCGACCGCGTCCGACGGACTGTCGCTTGGCGGATCCGCCGCGAACGTGACTGCCTGGGCGAGCCCGGCCTTGCCGAACGCCAACACCAACGCCATGGCGCAATTGGCCACACATAAGGATCTAAGCATTTCACCGACTCCTTCTGAAGGTGGGCATCGAACTCAACCTAATCCGCGGGCCCACGGAGCCATCCGCGGGCGCGCGAAGCCGTTCCCGCCCCCTTCATCGTCCTTTGCATCGACAATCGCTGGTCCATAGATTTATGCTTGACATTCCTGTCGTTATAGTCTTCGGAAACGTCACGATTGCGTTGTCCAGGAGTCTCACCCGGGAGGTAGGCCCGAAACGGGGGGGAAAAGGGGACGGGGGGCTGGACACCGATGGGGATCGTGTGGTAGGAATGATCGAGTATCTTCGCGTTTCCAGCAGCCCGGGCCCGGGCAGAGGCCCGCCGAGCCTTGCCTATTCGTCAGCCTCAGCCGGAAAAACCGTGATCAGCAATACCAACGTGGCGGACCCCAAGGACGGAGAACTACGCCGGGTACTGGGGCCGTGGAGCGCCGGCGCCCTGATCGCCGGCTCGATGATCGGCTCGGGCATTTTCATTTTTGTTTCCCCCGTGGCCGTGCGTCTGTCCAGTCCGGCCCTCATTCTCGGCGCGTGGATCGTCGGGGCGGCCGTGGCCTCTTGCGGGGCGCTGTCGATTGCCGAGTTGGCCGCCGCCTACCCGGAAACCGGAGGAACCTACGTCTTTCTCCGCCGGACCTACGGACCGCTGGTTGGTTTCCTCTATTCGTGGGCCGAGTTTCTGATCATGCGGCCGGGGAGTTTCGGCATCATGGCCGTCTCCTTCGGCATGTTTTCCGTCCAGTTCTTGGGCCTCAGTCCGGACATGCCGTGGATACAAAAGGCCTTGGCCGTCTCGGCAGTCGCCGTGCTCACCGGGATCAATATCGCGGGGGTTCGTGCCGGCGGAACCGTACAGAACGTTCTCACGGCGATCAAACTCGGTTGCTTGCTGGGAGTCATCGGCGTCGGTGTGGCCTTCGCCGCCGGCGCGCTGGAGTCGCATCCGGTGCAGATCGAGCCGGTCAAGTACACCGAGGGCTCGTCGTTGTTTTGGCTGTTCGGTGTAGCGATGATTTCTGTCATGTGGACCTTCGGCGGGTGGGACGAGTCGCCGTTTGTGGCCGAAGAGATCCGCCACCCCGAGCGCAACCTGCCGCTTTCCATCCTGGCAGGGCTGTGGACCGTGGCCCTGCTGTTCGTGCTGGTCAACGCGGCCTACTTGGCGATCCTCTCGCCCGCCGAGATTGCCGGGTCCGGCATGCAGACCGCCAAGCTGGCCATGCAACGGCCTCTCGGCGAAGGGGCCGGGCGGGTCTTTGCCCTGGGGCTGATGATCTGTACGTTCGGTGCGGCCAACGGGCTGGCCCTGACCGGCGGGAGGATTGCCTACGCCGCCGGTCGCACCCAACCGCTGTTTAGATGGTTCGCACACACCCACCCGAAGACCAAGACACCGGTCCGCAGCCTGGTGACCCAAGGGGTGCTGACTACGGCGGCCATTCTGATTCTAGAAAGCCCGATGCAGTTGCTCTTCTACACCGCCCTGGCCTACTGGCTGTTCGCCGGATTGATGGCCGCGGCGGTGATCGTCTTGCGACGGCGAGACCCCCAGCGTGAACGTCCGTTTCGCGTGTGGGGTTATCCCGTGGTGCCGATGCTCTTCGTGGCCGCCGCGATCGGCATGGCCGTCTCGGTAGTTTCGGAAGACGTAGCCTCGATGGTCTCCAAAGACGAATCTGACGATACCTACCACGCCTTGGCGACCGTGGTCATCCTTGCGGTGGGCGCCGCCCTGTTCGTCGTTCAGACGGTCGTGTTTCGCGGGCCACGCGGCGGCGACGACGCTCAAAGTAGCCATCTCGCGGGAGCGAGATGAGGCTTGTTCACAACAGCTTGCGAAACTCTTCAGGTGTGAGGCCCGCGTCACGGGCGATGGCGCCCATCGTGAAGGCGTTGATGGGATTATGACGAGGAATCGTGAGCCGGGTGATTCCGTCGGACATCACGATATGCTTGCCCTCCCGGATGACCCGAAAGCCGATCTTCTCAAATACCCGGACGGCCTGCTCGGAGCTGATTCCGGGGATTTTCGGCATGCTATACGGTTACCTGTTCTTCGGTAATGGTGAAGATACCCTTTTCGCCCTTTTCCGCGGCCAACCACTCGCGGATGGCGTCCTGGATATTGTCCAGCGCCTCCGCCTTGGCCTTGCCTTGGGAATGACAGCCTCTCAGGGCCGGACAGCTTACCGAAAAGCCTTCCTCGCTTTCGATCAACACAACGCGATAGTTCATGGTTCTCCTCCAGACACAACCCTACCGGAGATTCTACATCCCGGGCAGAGCGTCGGCAAACCCGGTGTGTCCGCCGATCGAGACGCCAGGAGTAGGGTGGGCACTGCCCACCATCTGAAAAGTCGTAAATGTAGAGCGGTTTTTGGTGGGCAGTGCCCACCCTACAACCCTTCCATGCGAAGCATCGACCCTGCTGCCATCGGCCGGTCAACTCGCCGTTTGGGGGGGCTGTCCCTGGCGCGTGGCTGCGTGGGGCCCAGAGATTTGCAACACCCTCCCAATCTGCGTATACTAACGGTTCGTGGTAGCCCTACTGCGCGGGTGGCGGCCATCTTGATGAATGTCGGGCTCGCCTGGCCGCATCGAATCCAACTCGAAGGAGGCAGCGATGATGACATTCACCAACCCCCGGTCTGTTGCGGTCTTGCTCCTGTTGTTCTTTCTTGGCTTTCGCAGCACGCTTTTCTCCCCGCCCGCCGCCGCACACATCTATCGTTGGGACAACGGGGAGCTGATCACCGACAGGGATGCCGTGCCGGGTGCACATCTCTCGCACATGGACCTCGCCTACGCCGACCTCAGCGGGGCGAATCTGACCGACGCCTATTTCCGGAATTCCAACTTGACCGATGCCGATTTCAGCGGGGCAGTCGTCACCGGTGCGGACTTCGCCAACACCATAGGCCCCGGCATTACGGTCGCGCAGCTATACTCCACGGCCAGCTACCAGAGCGGTGACCTCAGCGGCATTGGCTTGGGTTGGAACGATCTCAGCGGGGGGGACTTCGCCGGGAAGAATCTCACCGGCGCCTCTTTCTACGGGGCCACCATGACGGATGCCGACCTCAGCGGGGCGGTCGTCACCGGTGTGGACTTTACCGGGACCACATTCATCGGCTTTACGGCCGGGCAGCTATACTCCACGGCCAGCTACCAGAGCGGTGAACTCAGTGGCATTGGATTAGGCACTAACGACCTCAGCGGGTGGGACTTCGCCGGGAAAAATCTGACCGATGCCAATTTCTTCATGGCCTTCTTGCGGGATGCCGACTTCAGCGGGACGGTCGTCACTGGCGCGGACTTCAAGAACACGACAGGCAGCAGCATTACGGCCGGGCAGCTATACTCCACGGCCAGCTACCAGAGCGGTGACCTCAGCGGCATTGGCTTAGGTTTCAACGACGTGAGCCGGTGGGACCTCGCCGGGAAGAATCTGACCGACGCCGATTTCTGGCGGGCCACCTTGACGGCTGCCGACCTCAGCGGGGCGAATCTGACCGACGCCGATTTTGGGCATGCCACCTTGACGGCTGCCGACCTCAGCGGGGCGGTTGTCACCGGTGCGAACTTCAGCAAGACCACAGCCAGCGGCTTTACGGCCGCGCAGCTATACTCCACGGCCAGCTACCAGAGCGGTGACCTCAGCGGCATTGGCTTAGGCCGGAACGACCTCAGCGGGTGGAACTTCGCCGGGAAGAATCTGACCGACGTCTATTTCGGGCATGCCACCTTGACGGCTGCCGACCTCAGCGGGGCGGTTGTCACCGGTGCGAACTTCGGCGAGACCACAGATAGCGGCTTTACGGCCGCGCAGCTATACTCCACGGCCAGCTACCAGAGCGGTGACCTCAGCGGCATTGGGTTAGGTCTCAACGACCTCAGCACGTGGGACTTCGCCGGGAAGAATCTCACCGGCGCCTCTTTCAACTGGGCCACCATGACGGATGCCGACCTCAGCCTTTGTGACCTTCGCGGGGCAGACATGCGGGCAAGTAACTTCTATTCCGCCGCGAGCAGGCGAGGCGCCATCTTGCCGTATGGACTAATCGAGGGCCTAGCGCTGGACGCCTCAGAGCGGCTCGTGGTTCGCGACTACGACGGCGAGGTGGCAATCCCTATCACCGTCGAATCCGTCATGAGCCTCGATCCCGCGGCTGCGCTGCGGATGGTCTTCGACGATGATGATTGGGGATCGACGATCTCTTTCCAGCCGGGCATCACCGTCTCCTTGGGCGGCACGTTGGAGCTGCTGTTTGCCGATGACGTTCGACCGATGGATCTGGTCGGCACCACGTTCGATCTGTTCGCCTGGGAGGGGGCGGTTCGCAGCGGGGAGTTCGATCGAATCGTGCCCGAACCGGGGTCCGTTTGGGATACCGAGAGTCTTTACACTACCGGCGAGGTGACCCTGGTGTGGGCCGTGCCCGAGCCGTCGACGCTGGGGCTGTTGGGCGTCGGGGCGGTGGTCTTGCTGGCAGGTGTGATCCGCTCGAGACGTGGACGTCGACGGACCTTTGCCACGTCGGCCGAACCAGATTCGAAAGGGGCCGCGATGAAGCAACGCAAGCATCCGCGATCGGTCGTCGTCTTGCTCTGCCTGTCGCTTCTCGGTCTTCAGCGCACGGTTTCTCCCCCGCCCGCCGCCGCCCACATCTATCGTTGGGACAACGGCGCGCTGATCACCGACAGAGATCCCGTGCCGGGCGCAGATTTTTCGGAAATGGACCTCGCCTACGCCGACCTGGTAGGCGCGAATCTGACCGACGCCGATTTCGACGAGGCCACCTTGACGGCTGCGGACCTCAGCGAGGCGGTTGTCACCGGTGCGGATTTCGAGCAGACCACAGGCAGGGGTTTTACGGCCGTGCAGCTATACTCCACGGCCAGCTACCAGAGCGGTGACCTCAGCGGCATTGGGTTGAGCGACAACAACCTCAGCGGGTGGGACCTCGCCGGGAAGAATCTGGCCGGCGCCGATTTCGAGGAGGCCACCTTGACGGATGCCGACTTCGGCGGGGCGGTTGTCACGGGTGCGGAGTTCACCTGGACCACAGACAAGGGTTTTACGGCCGCGCAGCTATACTCCACCGCCAGCTACCAGAGCGGTGACCTCGGCGGCATTTTATTAGGTTCGAACAATCTCAGCGGGTGGGACTTCGCCGGGAAGAATCTGACCGACGCCAGTTTCGGGGGGGCCACCTTGACGGCTGCCGACCTCAGCGGGGCGGTTGTCACCGGTGCGAACTTCATCTGGACCACAGACAGGGGCTTTACGGCCGCGCAGCTTTACTCCACGGCCAGCTACCAGAGCGGTGACCTCAGCGGCATTGGGTTAGCTCGGAACGACCTCAGCGGCTGGGACTTCGCCGGGAAGAATCTGACCGACGCCTCTTTCAGGTATTCCACCTTGACGGCTGCCGACCTCAGCGGGGCGAATCTGACCGGGGCCAATTTCCACGAGGCCACTTTGACGGATGCCGACCTCAGAGGGGCGAATCTGACCGACGCGGGTTTCGACGAGGCCTACTTGAAGGATGCGGACCTCAGCGGGGCGAATCTGACCGGCGCCATTTTCGACGAGGCCACTTTGACGGATGCCGACCTCAGAGGGGCGAATCTGACCGACGCGGGTTTCGACGAGGCCACCTTGACGGATGCCGACCTCAGTGGGGCGGTCGTCACCGGTGCGGACTTCGCCGGCACCGAGGGCTTTACGGCGGCGCAGCTATACTCCACCGCCAGCTACCAGAGCGGGGAACTCAGCGGCATTGGATTAGACGGGAACGACCTCAGCGGGTGGGACTTCGCCGGAAAGAATCTGACCGACGCCAGTTTCTGGGATGCTACCTTGACGGCTGCCGACCTGAGTTTCGCTGACCTTCGCGGAGCATATATTGGGTCATCGCAGATTTCTTCCGCCGCGAGCAACGAAGGCGCCATCTTGCCGGATGGACGAATCGAGGGCCTCGCGCTGGACGCCGCAGAGCGGCTCGTGGTACGCGACTACGAGAGGCGCTGGGCGCCTCCAATCTCGATCCCCATCACCGTCGAATCCGGTATGAGCCTCGATCCGCAGTCCACACTGCGGATGGTCTTCGAGGATGATGATTGGGGATCCACGATCTCTTTCGAACCGGGTATCGCCGTCTCCTTGGGCGGCACGTTGGAACTGCTCTTTGCCGATGACGTTCGGCCGGTGGATCTGATCGGCACCACATTCGATCTGTTCGATTGGGACGGGGCCGTGCGGATCGGCGAGTTCGATCCAATCGTGCCCGAACCGGGGACCCTTTGGGATACCGAGAGTCTTTACACCACCGGCGAGGTGACCCTGGTGTGGGCCGTGCCCGAGCCGTCGACGCTGGTGCTGTTGGGGATCGGGGCGGTTGTGTTGCTGGCAAGTGTGAGCCGGTCGAGACGTGGACGTCGACGGACCTTTGCCACGTCGGCCGAGCCAGATTCGAAAGGGGCCGTGATGAAGCAACGCAAGAATCCGCGATCGGTCGTCGTCTTGCTCTGCCTGTCGCTTCTCGGTCTTCAGCGCACGCTTTTCGCTCCGCCGGCCGCCGCACACATCTATCGTTGGGACAACGGCGCGCTGATCACCGATAGAGATGCCGTGCCGGGTGCAAATCTAAAGGAAATGGACCTCGCCTACGCCGACCTGGCAGGCGCGAATCTCACCGACGCCGATTTCGAGGAGACCCGCTTGACGGCTGCCGACCTCAACGGCGCGGTTGTCACCGGTGCGGATTTCGAGGACACCACACGCAGGGGTTTTACCGCCGCGCAGCTATACTCCACGGCCAGCCACCAGGGCGGTGACCTCAGCGGCATTGGATTAGGCAGCAACGACCTGAGCGGGTGGGACTTCGCCGGGAAGAATCTGACCGACGCCTATTTCGGGTATGGCACCTTGACGGCTGCCGATTTTAGCGGTGCGGTCGTCACCAGTGCGGGTTTCAATGACACCACAGCGGGGGGCTTTACGGCCGCGCAGCTATACTCTACGGCCAGCTACCAGAGCGGTGACCTCAGCGGCATTGGCTTAGGAGGGAACGATCTCAGCGGGTGGGACCTCGCCGGGAAGAATCTGACCGACGCCTATTTCGGGTGGGCCACCTTGACGGATGCGGACCTCAGCGGGGCGGCCGTCACCGGTGCGGACTTCTCGCGTTTCTTAGGCACGGGCGGCATTACGGCGGCGCAGTTGTACTCCACCGCCAGCTACCAGGGCGGTGACCTCAGCGGCATTGGGTTACATGGGAACGACCTCAGCGGGTGGGACCTGGCCGGGAAGAATCTGACCGACGCCGATTTGTCTGCCAACTTGACGGATGTCGACCTCAGCGGGGCGGTCGTCACGGGTGCGCAGTTCAACTTTACCACATCCACGGGCTTTACGGCCGCGCAGCTATACTCCACCGCCAGCTACCAGAGCGGTGACCTCAGCGGCATTGGATTGTACAGTAACGACCTCAGCGGGTGGGACTTCGCCGGGAAGAATCTGACCGGCGCCAATTTCGGGGGCGCCACCTTGACGGCTGCCGACCTTAGCGGGGCGAATCTGACCGACGCCACTTTGTTGCGCGCCAGATTGACGGATGCCGACCTCAGCGGGGCGGTCGTCACGGGTGCGCACTTCGGCGGCACCACAGAGAGGGGCTTTACGGCCGCGCAGCTATACTCCACGGCCAGCTACCAGAGCGGTGACCTCAGTCGCATTGGATTAAGCAGTGACGACCTCAGCGAGTGGGACTTCGCCGGGAAGAATCTGACCGACGCCAATTTCGGGGGCGCCACCTTGACGGATGCCGACCTCAGCGGGGCGAATCTGACCGACGCCTCTTTCTACATGGCGACCTTGACGGATGCCGACCTCAGCGGGGCGGTCGTCACCGGTGCGAGCTTCGGCGATACCACAGGCTTTTCGGCCGCGCAGCTATACTCCACGGCCAGCTACCAGAGCGGTGACCTCAGCCGAATTGGATTAACCCGGAACGATCTCAGCGGATGGGACCTCGCCGGGAAGAATCTGACCGACGCCTCTTTCGTGGGTGCCACCTTGACGGATGCCGACCTCAGCGGCGCGGTCGTCAGCGGTGCGCAGTTCAACGTTACCACGCGCAGCGGCTTTTCGGCCGCGCAGCTATACTCCACGGCCAGCTACCAGGGCGGTGACCTCAGCGGCATTGGATTATACGGTAACGACCTCAGCGGGTGGGACTTCGCCGGGAAGAATCTGACCGACGCCTCTTTCACCCGGGCCACCTTGACGGATGCGGACCTCAGCCTTGGCAACCTTCGCGGAGCAGATATATCGCCAGGTCAGATTTTTTCCGCCGCCAGCAGCCAAGGCGCCATCTTGCCGGATGGACGAATCGAGGGCCTCGCGCTGGACGCCGCAGAACGGCTCGTGGTACACGACTACAACGGCGACGTGGCCATCCCTATCACCGTCGAATCCGCTATGAGTCTCGATCCGGAGTCCACACTGCGGATGGTCTTCGAGGATGATGATTGGGGATCGACGATCTCGTTCGAGCCGGGTATCACCGTCTCGTTGGCCGGCACGTTGGAACTGCTGTTTGCCGATGACGTTCGACCCGTGGATCTGATCGGCACCACGTTCGATCTGTTCGATTGGGACGGGGCCGTGCGGATCGGCGAGTTCGATCCAATCGTGCCCGAACCGGGGACGCTTTGGGATACCGAGAGTCTTTACACTACCGGCGAGGTGACCCTGGTGTGGGCCGTGCCCGAGCCGTCGACATTGGCGCTGTTGGGCGTCGGGGTCGTGATTGTGATGGTGGGGGCTCTGCGAAGCCGCAAGCGGCTTGGATCGTGCTAGATGGCCGGCGGCTGTTACTGGTCGACCCGTTCTACGATCGTGCGGCACTTGGGCAGTGAGCCCAGGAACATCCGGCCGTAAGGTTTCGTGCGCACCCGGGGATCGAGGATCACCACCATGCCCGTGTCGCTCTGCGTGCGGATCAGCCGGCCGAAGCCCTGTTTGAGCTTCAACACCGCCTCGGGCAGTTGGTAGGCGGTGAAGGGGTTGCCGCCGGCGGAGCGGATCGCTTCCAGCCGGGCCTCCAGCAGCGGGCGGTCGGGTACACTGAACGGCAGCCGCGTGATGATCACGTTCTGCAACGCCGCGCCCGGCACGTCCACCCCTTGCCAGAAACTGTCGGTGCCGAAGAGCACCGACCGCGGGTTGGCCTTGAAGGCGGCCAGCATCTGGCTCCGCGGCAGGCCGTCGGCCTGGCTGTAAAGCTGTAGCCTCTGCTCGGCCAGCCATGGCAGCAGGGCCGCCGCCGCACGCTTCATCATCTCGTAGCTGGTAAACAGCACGAACGCCCGGCCTTCCGTCCGCCCCACGTAACGGCGGATCATCGCCACCACGCTCCGTTCGTATCGCGGCGCGTCGCGGCTGGGGTCGGGCATGCCGTCGGGGAGTATCAATTGGGCCTGCTGGCTGTAGTCGAAGGGGCTGCCCAGGCAAAGCGACTTGGCCTCGGTCAAACCGATTCGCGACCGGAAGAAATCGAAACGCCCTCCGGCCGTGGCCAGGGTGGCGCTGGTCATCACCACGGTGGGCACCTTCTCGAAGAGCTGCTCGCGGAGGATCGGTCCGACGTCGACCGGCGCCGCGGCCAAGGTGACCCGACGCCAACGCCGGTTCGCCGAGCTTTCCACCCAATAGACCGCATCGTCCATCCGCTGGCATCGCCAATCCTCGATCTGCTCGGCCAACGCGCGGAGGCGGTTGGCGGCCGAGACGAAATCCTGCCGCTGCTCGGCCTCTTTGAGCTGCTGGCCCGCTCGCCGGGTCATGCCGGCCAGCTTGTCGAGCCCCTCGCTGAGCGGATTGGCGACGAGCTGCGGTTGGCGAACTCGGCCGTTGCCGCCGGACTGGGCAGACAGCCACCGGTCGATGCTCTCGAAGAAGGCCGACGCCTGATCGCGGCAGTCGTTGACCTGCCGCTGGACGTCGCGCATCTGGTGATGCACCAGCAGCCCGCGATCGGTGCGGTCGTTGTAGAGCCTCCGCAGAATGTAATCGACCTGGCCGCTGGTCACCCTCAGCCCCAGGTGGTCGCCGGCCACCGCTTCGAGCGTGTGCGCTTCGTCGAACACGACCACATCGTAGTCGGGCAGGAGCTTGACGCCGCCGGCCCGCAAGGCCAGGTCGCTGAAGAACAAGGCATGGTTGACGATCAGGATCTGGGCGTGCTGGATCCGCCGGCGTGCCCGGTAGTAGAAGCACTGCTGGTACGTGGGGCACTTTCGGCCCATGCAATTGCCGTGATCGCTGGCCACTTCGTCCCAGACGGCCGGCCGGGGGCGGTAGTCGAGGTCGGCCAGCGAGCCGTCGCCGCTCTGCTTCGACCAGGCGTCGATCCGGCGGAGTTGCTCGAATTCCTCGTCGCGGGTGAACAGGTTGGCGGCCCGGCCCAGGGCAGTGTTCAATCGCCGCAGGCTGAGGTAGTTTCCCCGACCCTTGACCAGCACGGCGGAAAACTCCAACGGGATCACGCTGTTGAGCAAAGGAATATCCTTCTGCACCAACTGTTCCTGAAGGCTGATGGTGTGCGTGGAGATAATCACGCGGCGACGGCGGGACGTCTTGCCATCAGGTTCAGGGGGCTGCTCGCCTTGGGGCTTGACGTCCCCCTCGGCAGCCTCGGTCGCCAGGATGGCCGGGACCAGGTAGGCGAAACTCTTCCCCACGCCGGTTCCCGCCTCGACCACCAGATGGTCCGATCGTTGGATCGCCCCGGCGACGGCGTCGGCCATGGCGAGCTGTTCGGGCCGGTGCTCGTAGTTCTGAAGTCGGGCCGCGATGCGGCCCTTCGGTCCCAGGATTTCGGCAGGTGAGAGCATTTCACCTCAGGGTACCAGTTTGGGGCGTTGCGGGGTAGGTGGAGAGAAAAAGGAGACGATAGCAACACCAGCCTCGGTAAATAATCCCGGCTTGGCGGCGAATACTCTACAGCCCCGGCAGGATTGGACCGGTAGTGCGCTTCTGGTATGCTTCGTTGCAGTCCCGGGGCGCCGTATCGAAACGGCCCGTTTGCTGCCGTGGAGCAATGCCGGAGGGAACCATGCCGATCGAGTTTCGCTGTACACAATGCGACAAACTGCTGCGAACCGCAGACGACGCCGCGGGCAAACAGGCGAAGTGCCCGGAGTGTGGGGCGATTTCGGCGGTTCCGGTTCGGGAAACCGGCCCGCCGCAGCAGGGCGCCGCGTGCGTGCAGCCCCCTCCGCCGCCGGGCAGTGCCGCCGGCAGCGCCGAAAACGCGTACCAGGCGCCTGGCCACCACGGCCCGACGCCGACGCCGCCTTATCCCGGCGGCATGCCGCGCGAGGTGCCCAACTACCTCGTGCAGTCGATCCTTTGCACGCTCTGCTGCTGCCTCCCCTTCGGCATCGTGGCCATCGTGTTTGCGGCCCAGGTCAACACGAAACTGGCAGTTGGCGACTATGCCGGGGCCCTGCAATCCTCCAACCTGGCCAAGGGATGGTGCCTGGCGGCTTTCATCACGGGCCTGATCGGAATTGCCTTGTGGTTCATGTTGGTCGTTGCCGCCGCGATGGGATGATCGACTCATGGCCAGCGGCGGTATCCCAAGACGAACGATTCTTCCACGATCGGCGGCAGTCTGCTGCGTATGGGCGGGCGCGGCGTTGGCGGCGCTGGTCGGCGGCGTGCTGTTGTTTGTCTTCGACCCGGCCACGTCGGCCGTCTTTCCGCCGTGTGTTTTCCACGCCTTGACGGGGTTTCACTGTCCCGGTTGCGGAACGTCCCGGGCGTTGCACCAGTTGCTGCACGGCAACCTGCCAGCGGCGTTGTCGTTGAACCCTTTGACGGTGTTGTCGCTGCCGTTGCTGGCCTCTTGGTGCGTGTGGCGTTGGGCGCGCAGGGCCAAGCAACGCGGCCGGCCGGGCGTCGACCTTCCCGCCGTGTGGATTTGGACCCTGTTGGGAGTGATTCTACTGTTTTCGGTCCTCCGCAACGTACCGTTTCCGCCGTTCACCAGGTTGGCGCCCTAACCCCGGCAGGACCAAGACCATGGCGATCGAATTCCATTGCACGCATTGCGGCAGGTTGCTGCGGACCCCGTCCGACACCACGGGCAAACAGGCGAAATGCCCTGAGTGTTCAGCGATCACGCCGATTCCGGCATCTTGCGCCGGCCCGCCGGACAGCGATGCTGAGGGCTCCTTCGCCCCCGGCGAAGCGCCGACGCTCGGTCCCGGTGACGCGGAGAACTTCTATCACACGTCCGGCCCGGCCAAGCAACCGCGGCAACCGAACCAGCAGTCGGCCCAGTGGATCCACAGCCGGGTATCGGGGCCGGCGGTGGGGTTGATCGTAGCCGGCGCCCTGAGCATCGCGTTAAGCACCGCCTCCTTGCCTCTTCAGGCGCTCCGCTTCGCGATCTTCCCGTTTCCACGTCTGCTAATGCCGTTCGGCTTCGCTGGGGGCATCGGCCTGGCCGCAGGCATCCCGCTGGGGATCGTGATCATCATCGGGGCGGTGCGCATGAAGAACCTCCAGAGCTACGGATTTGCCATGACCGCGGCGATCCTGGCGATGATTCCGTGCCTGACGCCATGTTGCGCGCTGGGGTTGCCGTTCGGGATCTGGGCCCTGGTGGTGCTCTCCGACCCGCAGGTCAAGGCCGCGTTTCGCAGTTGACCCGCGAAGAAAAGAGGACGGAGGGCTTTTTCCACGAAGCACGTTTGCAGGGCGAGTCAACCTCGCGGAAAAAGCGCCCCGTCCCCTTTTCGGCTGCCTGGTTGCCGGGTCAATCGTGTCCCCAGGTGGCCAGCAATCGATCCACGGCTTGCCGGGCCGGATCGCCCGCTACGGATCGCCGGCTTTCGGCAATCCCCTGGTCGAGTTCGTGCAGCCAGTTGAGAAAGCCCGAAACACGAGTTACCAATGACGAAGACGCCTCCTGGTCATCTGTGATTTGTGCTTCGTCATTTACCCCCTCGGCGGCCGTGGCGTCCGGAACGGTGATCAATTGCAGGGCATTGAGAAAGTGGGTCCGATTCTCCCGGGCGATGAGCATGTCGGTGGCGTCCACTCGGGCGTCGCGGTCGTAGTCGTAGTTCAACTCGATCGGCGCCGGGTCGAGGAAGGTGCGTTGGTTGTCGCGGGCGGCGAGCATATCGTAGGCGTTGACCTTGGCGTCGGCGGTCGAGTTGCCGCTCTCGCCGATCGCGTTGCCGAAGTAGAAGACGTCGGGTTCGAGCAGACCGGTAGTCGGCCCTTCCCACACGGTCACCTCCAGCCACTCTTTCTCGATCAGGTTGTCGGGCCAGATCAGCGTCAGACGGTCCGAGCCATCCGTGCCGGCGCCACGCCGGACGGTGATGCTACTGGGAAATGGACCGCTCTGCCAACTGCCGGGATCCTGGCTGTTGCCGCTGCGGAAATCCAGGTGCTCCAGCGTCGGAGTGCCCGGCAGGCCGGCGATATCGATCATGATCCCGTTGATCCCGCGGCTGTAGCTGGTGTAGTTGGCAAAGGTGGCGGTTTCCCCGGGCAATAGGGCCTGCTTGTCGGGGGCGATGGCGTCGTCGTCGTCGGGACCGGCAGCCGGGTCGTTGCCGTCGAAATTCGAGTTGTTGTAGAAGACGTGCCGGCCGACGACCTCTGGATGCCACTCGTCGTCATTGAGAATCGTGCCCACGCCCAGGCCGTCGTCAATGGTCGCGTCGCCGGTCGGGTTGGAGAGGATGACCAGGAAGATTTCGTCCTGTTCGAAGGTCTCGTCGTTGAGCGTCGGCACGATGATGGTTTTAGATGTTTCGCCTGGAAGGAACGTGAGCGTGCCGCTGGCGGCCGTATAGTCGCTGCCGGCAAGAGCGGTCCCGTTGGCGGTCGAGAAGTCCACGGTCACCGGCAGACTACTGGGGCTAGATAGTTGAACCACGAATGTCGCGATGGACGCCGCACCGAAGCGGTCAATGAAAGCCCCATCGCCGTTCGCGCTGTTGTGTACGATCCCGCGCGAGTCGACGAATATCGACCAGCCATCTCGACCAAGCGGCAAGTCGTCAATAATCGCTCCCGACTCACCGTCGAGACGAATCATCGTCATGTCGCAGCACAGACCGGGGATCGTGTGGGCTGTGACATACATGGCGCCGTCCGGTCCAAAACTGGCCCACGAGAGACTGCTGTAGTCGCTCAACCGTGCAAAGACACCAAGAAAGGATCCATTGGTTCCATCGTAAAGGCGGATTTCGAGAGTGGGCTGATTGAGGACATATAGATCGCGCACGCCGTCACCATTGGCGTCATTTCCGAACAGGACCTGACGCAATGCACCCGATGGCCCGGCCGCATTCGCAACAAACACTCCTTTTGGTTGACCTGTCTGCCCGTCAAATCGCAGCACCTCATTGGTGGCACGGGCGCCAGCGTACAGATCGCCGTTGTCGCCAAAGTCCAGACTGATCGATTGCTGTAGTCCCGTTGCGAAGACTTCGATGAACGCGCCGCTTTGACCGTCGTATCGCATAATCGCGTTCTGGTCGGGATTGGCGTTTGTGCCGCGACTAGTAACATACAAGTGACCGTCAGGACCAAAACGAAGGTCAACCGGATCGTCCAACCCGCCCGATCCCGCAGTCACGAAGACATCAATGAATGTCCCCGAGACTCCATCAAACCGAAGCACTTCGTCGGTTCCTCCGCTGACAACGTACAGGTCATCGGCGCCGTCTCCATTGCCGTCGGGCCCGGCGGCCTGACTTCGCAGCGGCATGGTCAGACCCGCTTCGGGTATGAAGCGATCGATGAAGACAAGGTCGTCGTCGCCTTCGGTGACCGTCGCGTCACTAATCGAGATCGTCGTCGGCGTGTCCGTGTCGTCATCAAGTATCACGCCCACGCCTAGAGAGTCGGCAATGGTGGCGTTGCCGGTTGGGTTGGAGAGGTTGACCAGGAAGAATTCGGGCTGTTCGAAGATCTCGTCGTTGAGCGTCGGCACGACGAGGGTTTTGGATGTTTCGCCCGGAAAGAACGTGAGTGTTCCGGCGGCGGCCGTATAGTCGCTGCCGGCAAGAGCCGTCCCGTTGGCAGTGCTGTAGTCCACGGTCACCGGAACGGCGCTGGGTGATGATAGGCTCACCGTGAATTCCGCCTGCAAGGCCGGGCCGTACCGCAGCACTTCGTGGGTGTCGCGACTGGTAACGTAGAGGTTGCCGTCGGAGCCAAAGACCAAACCGATTGGGTCATCCAGTCCTCCCAAGCCGGCAGACACATATTCGTCCCCAAACGCGCCCGTGGTGCCGTCATACCGCAGGATGGCGTGGCCAAGTCCACTGACGACGTAGAGGTGACCGTCGGCGCCGAAGACGAAACTGCGCGCGGCATCGAGGCCGCCGCTGCCGGAGCGTACGAATTCCGCGGTCCCGGCCGTACCGAAAGGTCCGGGCAGCGGGTCTCCAGTCGCTGCATCGAACCGGAGCACGGCGTCGGTAGCGGTGCTGCTGACATAGAGGTTGCCGTCCGGACCGAAGTCCAAGTCGGCGATCGTCTGGCCGGGCACTCCGGTCACGGCAGCTACAAAAACGCCTAGGAACGCCCCCGAAGCATCATACTGCAAGACCTGGTCAGTGCTTCTACTGGCTAGGTACACTTTGCCGTCGGGGCCGAAGACCACACCACTTGGCTGGTCCAACCCGCCACTCTCATCGACACCTCCCGTGGCCGGATCGTCACCCACGAATACATCAATGAACGCTCCCGGCGACGCACCTCTGGGCCCCTGGTAGCGGAGCACTTGATCGGAAGTACGACTGCTGACGTACAGATTGTTGTCCGGTCCGAAGGTGAACTTTCCGGGAAAACTCAGTCCCCCGCTGCCGGGACTGACAAACTCGTCCAGGAAGGCGCCCGTTGCCCCATCGTAGCGCAGGACGCTGTTGGTAAGCGCACTGACAACGTACAGTTTTCCGTCCGGACCGAAAATCAGGTCCTTTGGATTGTCCAGTCCTCCGCTACGGGCGGGGACAAAAGCGTCGATGAACTCCACCGCACCGTCGCCTTCGGTGACCATCGCGTCACTGATGGAGATCGTCGGCAGCGTGTCCGTGTCGTCATCACGTATCACACTCACGCCCTGGGCATCTTGAATGCTCCCGCCGCTGGGATTGGACAGGTTGACGAAGAAGGTCTCATCACCCTCAACGTCTGTGTCATCGGTCGCCACGAGAAGGATCGTTTTCGTGGTCTCGCCCGGGGCGAATGTCAGGGTACCGCTGACCGCCGTGTAGTCGGCCCCACCAATGGCCGTGCCGTCGGCCGTGGAATAGTCGACTGTCACCGTTTGCTCGCTCGGAGCGGACAGACTGACCTGCAGACCTTGCGAGAATCTCAGCACGTCGCCAGGGCCGTCGTGAGAAGGTCCTGAAGAACTGACGAAGAGATTCCCGGCTGCGTCGAATACTAGGCCGCGAGGAAAATCGAGGTCCCCGGAAGCACTTGTTATGACGTCGACGAACGCGCCGGTCGTCCCGTCGTATCGAATGATCGTGTTGTTCGGAGAACTACTGACGTAAAGAAGTCGATCCGGACCAAACACAACTCCCCGAGGTTCCACAAGACCGCCGCTGCCAGCCGTCACAAAAGCGCCAAGAAATGCGCCCGAGGTCACATCGTACCGAAGGATCTCGTTTGTGGTCCTGCTGGCAACGTAGAGCTGTCCATCAAGACCCATGGTCATAGAAGTTGGTTTGTCCACACCGCCGCTACCAGGTGGAACGAATTCGGCGGTGCCGGGTGATCCGAGAGGCCCAGGCATTGCGGCCCCCGTCAATCCGTCATAGCGATAGACAGCGTTGCTTAATTGAGCGTTGACGTATAGGTCGTCGACGCCATCCCCATTTCCATCCGGACCAAACAGAATGCTCTTCGGACCATCAAGCCCGCCGCTTCCGGCCGACACGAATTCGTCTACAAACGCGCCTGTTGCCGCGTCGTAGCGTAGCACGGTGTCCGTAGCCTGGCTGGCGACGTACAACTTGCCGTCCGGGCGAAACACCATCCCTTGCGGGCTTTCCAGTCCACCACTACCGGTCGGTACGAATTCGTCAATGAAGGCGCCGGTCTCGCCGTCAACCCTGTAGATACTGTCGTCGGTCGTTGTGCTACCCACGTAGAGGTTGCCGTCCGGCCCGAAGATGAGCCCAGAGGGCCTTTCGAGGCCCCCGCGGCCGTACGGAACGAAAACGTCAAAGGAGCCTTCTTCCGCGATCGTTGCGTCGCCGATCGAAATCTGCCGCGCCGTGTCGTCGTCACGTATCGCGCCCACGCCGAAGCCGTCGCCGATGGTCGCGCCGCCGGTTGGGTTGGAGAGGTTGACCAGGAAGAATTCGTCCTGTTCGAAGATCTCGTCGTCGAGCGTCGGCACGATGAAGGTCTTGGATGTTTCGCCCGGAAGGAAGGTGAGCGTGCCATTGGCGGCAGTGAAGTCGCTGCCGGCCGTGGCCGTTCCGTCGTCGGTGCTGTAGTTCACCGTCACCGGCACGGCGCTCGCCGCCGACAGGCTCACGGTGAAGACCGCCTGGGAAGCGGCGCCGAAGCGCAGTACGCCTTTCACGTCTCGACCACTACCGACGTAGATGTTCCCGTCCGCACCAAAAGTAAATCCGGCCACGGCGACCATTCCGCCGCCTCCTGCCGGCACGATCGAATCGACAAATGCTCCGGTTGTACCGTGATACCGATTCACAGACGCGCTTCCCTGTCCCGCCACGTAGAGCAGACCGTCGTCCCGGAATTCAACTTGCGTGGGAATATCGATACCTCCGCTGTTTGCGGCCACGAAGTAATCGATGAAGTTGCCGGTCGTGCCGTCGTATCGGTTGATTCGGTCGTTGCGCGTATCGGCAACATAGAAGTTTCCGTCGGGTCCGAACGTCACACCGTTCGGATTGTCCAACCCTCCGCTGGCGTCGGTGACAAAGACGTCGATAAACGCACCTGTCGTTCCGTTATAGCGAAGAACTTCATCGGGCCCGTCTATTCCATCGCCGTCGGCACTGGAGACGTAGAGATTGCCGTCGGGGCCAAAGTTCATTCCCTTGGGTAACTTTAGACCGCCCGAACCGGCAGCCACGAACTCATCGATGAACGCGCCCGTCGTGCCGTTGTAGCGAAGTACATTGTTCGAGAACCTTCCCGTCACATAGAGAATATCGTTGGGTCCGAAGGTCATCGCCCAGGGACCGTCCAATCCTCCGCTACCGGCCCCAACGAAGACATCGATCAATTCCCCCGTAGTTGCTGCAAATCGCAGAACCTCGTCCGTATCGTGACTGGCGACGTACAGGTTGCCGTCCGGACCGAAAGTGGGATAGCGGAGTCCCCAAGAACTGGAAGCAAACTCATCGAGATAGCGAAACGTCTGGTCGCCCTCCATGACGGCGCCATCGTTGACCGAAATGTTTGGCGGTTGATCATCGTCGTTGGCAATTGTGCCTCGGCCGGGGCGCGTAGAGAGTCGTGCATTCATCGGGTTCGCCATGCCGACGACGAAGGTCTCGTGCGGCTCGATCGTAGTGTCGCCGATGGCCCTAACGGTAATCGTTCGAGACGTCTCACCGGGCAGGAAGATCAGGGCGCCGGAGGCGGCCGTGTAATCGCTGCCGGCGGTCGCGGTTTCATTGGCGGTGGACCAGTCGAGCGACGTGACGCCGGTCGTATCTCCCGAACGCGTGACGGTGAACTCCATCGCGGTCGTCCCGCTGTCTCCCTCCACTTGCAAGACCTCATTAATGATGACCAGGGGCGGCAGGCCGGCGAGCATCATCCGGTTTTCCAGGTGCTCGAATCCGAAGCGGCGGTCCGCCCGCGGGCGAGCCGCCTGACGACGGCTGCGACGGGTTTTGCGAGAGGGTTTCCGGGAGGGGCGGGTCAACATGATCGTTGGTTCTCCATGGCAAGGTTGTGGTTCTTCGTGTTGGGGCGGGCGGTGCCCGAGCGGTTTTTCGTCTCCACGCTGGATTCATGCCGCCTGGGACGGATCGTTTCGAGCCATCGGTCGGCCTTCTGATACCAACGTCGCGCGGCCGTCGGATGGCCGAGCCGCTCGGCGACTCTGGCCAGGTACAGGCAACGTACCGCATCGGTGGCACAACAAGCGCGGGCGTCATCGCTGGTCATCGATTGTCTCCTCTTGCGCCGCGCTTGGTTGGGTCTCTTCGCTGCTTGATTCATCGATTTTGCGGGCGTTTTCCGCCTTCGAGTTCGGCTGCTCGCCGGTGTGGGCGACGTTGAGCAAAGTTTCCGCCTCGCTGCGCAGCAAGTTGAGCGTCAATCGGCGATTCCAGGGAACCGGGGTCCCGCCGCCCTCTTCCTCCTGGAAAACTCTATCCGTCCACTCGACGGCCTTCTTCAGCCATTGGTTTGCTTTTTCGCTATCGCCCGCGGCGTGATGGGCAATGGCCAGGAAGAAGGCGTTGAAGCTGAAGAAATTGCCTTTGTCGTCGAGTTTCTCGGATCGATGGAGTGCCTCGATCGCCTCGTTCCAATCGCCGGCACGGTAGCGGGCGATGCCCAGGGTGTTCCAGAAGGCGGCCCGCTGCGGCGCGAACCCGACGGCTTCCAGAGCCAGCTCGACCGCCCGTTGACGGTCGGGCGACGGAAGGGCGGTTGGAATCGCCATGGAGCGGTCCGCTCGACTGAGCAGCCGTGCCAGTTGGTTCCGGCTTGCGGCTAACACCTCTTGATAGCGGGGGAATTCGGCGGCCAGCTTCTCCGCCACCGCCAGGCCGCGCCGGTGCGCGATCCGGGCCTCCTCGATACGATCGGCCGCCGTCAGCAGCGTGCCGAGCTGGTGGTAGCTTTGGGCCAGCACACACCTGGCGTCGGGCCGGTCCGCCGCAACGGCCGCCCAGTGCTGGCACAAGCGCAAAACCTCACGGAAAAGTCTCTCGGCCTCTTGGAGGGAACCTTTCGCCATGGCCTCTCGCGCGCGGTTCGCGTAGCTGGAACTCAGGGACGCCTGGTAGTCAATGACTTGAGGATAATCGGCGGCCAGCTTCTCGCGGATGGCCAGCGCCTTGCCAAAGAGGTCCCCGGCCTCCTGGCGTCTATCACTGCTGCGGCACATGACTGCCAAGTGAGTATAGGTGTCGGCCAGCCAAGCCCGGTGGGACGGCACATTGGGGAATTCAGCGGCCAGCTCTTCGCAATAGGCCGCCACCTCACGCACCCGCTGCTCATCCCGCAGCTCAACGGCCAGACTGTGAAGGGCGCAAAGTCGTTGTCTGCGGTATTCGAATTCGCCCGGAAAGTCCTCTACAAGCTTATCGAGAATACCCAAGCTCCGACGGTAGGCCGTCTCGGCGTCATCGCGGCGTTGCAGGTCGCCGAACCGATTGCCCAGCGCGTTGAGGCTGCGGCCGAGAGAAAGCCGGTAGGTTCCACTGGCGGGAAACGACCGCGCTAGTTCGCTAAAGATGGCCACGGCCTCTCGGTGGGCCGCTTCCGACTCGTGCAGGTAGCCGGTGTCTCCCAGCACCCAGGCCAGGTCGATGTGGCAGACGCCCAGCTCATGGCGATAGCGTGGCTCTTCGGGGAAGTCGGCGGCCAACCCCTTGAAAACGGCGATGGCTTCTCGGCAGGCTTCCTCGGACTTCGGAAACTGCTCCAGGCTGTTGCAGATGTGGGCTACGCGCCAGTGAGCCTGGCCGATCTGGTAGCGGAGTTCCGGGTCGGTGCCGTTGAGCTTGGCGAACTGCTCGTAGAACGACAAGGCCTTTTCCAGGAACTCACGCTGAACCGGCGTCATCTGCGGCTCATGGGCCAGCCAACGTTCGGCCACTTGCGTATACATATCATCTACGGCCTGGCGGCCCAGGCGCAGGTTGGCCTCGGCCCGCTGGCGCTGCCGGTCCGCCTCGATGAATCGTCGATCGGCAAGGTCCCGTGCTTGATTCGCCTCGATCGCCTGCCAGATGCTCACCGCCGTGCCGGTCAGCAGGGCCGCCGACACCAGCAGCAACGTGGTGAGGATCGTCTTGTTGCGCCGGGCAAATTTCCGCAGCCGATAGGCCGCCGAGGGCGGGCAGGCGGTTACCGGCTCGTCGTTGAGGTGCCGCTGGACGTCCGCCGCCAAGGCACTGGCCATCTCGTAACGCCGGGTGCGGTCCTTTTCCAGGGCCTTCATCACGATCCAGTCGAGTTCGCCGCGGAGCGTGTGCACCAGCTTGCGGGGATCGACGTCGCGGGCTGCAGAGATCGTCGAAGAGACCGCGCCGATGGTGCTCAGTCGCGTGCTGGGCTTCGGCGGCTCCTGCTCGCGGATGATCCGCCGGATCTCGTCGTAGCCGGCCTGCCGCAAGGTCTCTTGGTCGAACGGCGTGGTGCCGGTCAATAGCTCGTACAACAGCACGCCCAGCGAGTAGACGTCGCTGCGGGTGTCGACGTCCAGCCCGCTGAGTTCGGCCTGCTCGGGGCTCATGTACAAGGGCGTGCCGATCATTTCGGTCAAGTGGGTGTAGACCGACCGCTCGGTGAGCCGCTGGCCCGTCGCCTTGGCCACGCCGAAGTCGATGATCTTCGGCACGGGCACACCGTCGTGCAGTGTGACCAGCACGTTGGTCGGCTTGAGGTCCCGGTGGATGATCCCCTTTTGATGGGCGTGCTGCACCGCCTGGCAGACTTTGGCAAACAGCTCCAGCCGCCCGCGGGTTGCCAGCTTCACCTTGTCGCAGTAGTCGGTGATCGGCATGCCCCGGACCAGTTCCATCACGAAGTAGGGCCGGCCCGACTCGGTCGCCCCCGCATCGAGCACCCGGGCAATGTTGGGATGGTCCATCATGGCCAAGGCCTGCCGCTCGACCTCGAACCGCGCGATCACCTGCCGGGTATCCATGCCCGGTTTGATGATCTTCAGTGCCACCTTGCGCCGCACCGGCTCGGTCTGCTCGGCCACGTAGACCACACCCATGCCCCCCTCGCCGATCTGTTCCTTCAGCTTGTAGCGGCCGATGACCGTGCCCGGCTGTTCGGTGACGGGCCGGCAGTGCATTGCTGCCGGGCGATCGACCAGGGGGTCGTCCAGGAAGCTGCCGGCCTCGTGATGGGCGTTGAGCAAGTCTTCCACTTCGGCCCGGAGCTGAGGGTTTTTGGCACAAGCCTGATCGAGATAGTCTCCCCGCTCGGCGGGGGACTCGATATCCAGCGCCCGGCCGAAAATCGTTTTCACCTCAGCACTTGCGGTACACACGTTAAGTCTCCGGTTCGCTCGTCTATAAGTACATGCGACGTCTAGCTGAAGCTACTGCCAAATAAAGCAGAAAAACCGCCAATCGACCGACGCGCGTCTACCGGCGGTCGGCGAGTCGACGGTAAAGCCAGGCCCGGGCGTAGGCCCAATTGCGGTAGGCGGTGCGCGGTGCGAGTCCCAAGGCCTCGGCGGCCTCTTCGATCGTCAAGCCGGTGAACAGCCGAAGCTTGACCAGCTCAGCGGCCTGGGCGTCGGTCGCGGCGAGTTCCTCCAGCGCCTCATCCAGGGCGAGCAAATCATCCGCGGTCTCCCCCTCCGTCAGAGGGGCATCGAGGAGCTCAACCCGCCGAAGCGAGCCACCATGCTTGACCCGCTTCTTGCGGCGGGCATTTTCGATCAGAATCCGCCGCATGGCCTCCGCCGCGGCCGCGAAGAAATGCCGCCGACCGTCCCAGTGTCCCCCGTTTTTCGGCCCCAGAAGCCGCAGGTAGGCTTCGTGCACCAGCGCCGTGGCCTGAAGTGTTTGGCCCGGCGCCTCCTGGGCCATTTTCTCTGCAGCCAACCGGCGCAACTCGTCGTAGACCAGCGGCAACAACCGCTCGGACGCTTGGCCATCGCCCTGTTCGATGGCAGAGAGGATTTGCGTCACGTTACTCATGGCAGTGAATTGGCAACTTCAATCGCCCCACTGATGAGCTACATTATACCACAGCACCCAAGAATCTCCACATCCAAAGGCTCAGCCGACTCCGAGAGGCGATAGGCTGAGGCATAACCTATCCGGCTGCGTTCGCTGGGGGGGCGCGGGGTCAATCATGTCCCCAGGTGGCCAACAATCGGTCCACGGCTTGCCGGGTCGGATCGTCCTGTCCGGACCGTCGATTCTGCGCGCTGTTGCGGTCGAACTCGTGCAGCCCGTTGAGAAAGCCCGAAACACGAATCGCCAATGACGAAGACGCCTGTTCGTCATTAGCCATCTGTGCTTCGTCATTTATTCCCTCGGCGGCCATCGCGGGCGGAACTCTGATCAATTGCAGGGCGTTGAGGAAGTGGGTGAGATTCTCCCGGGCGATGAGCATGTCGACGATGTCTACCCGGGCGTCGCGGTCGTAGTCGAAGCCGAAGTCCACCGGGGCCGGATCCAGGAAGTTGCGTTGGTTGTCGCGGACGGCCAGCATGTCGGCGACGTTGACCTTGGCGTCGGTAGTCGAGTTGCCCGACTCGCCGATGGCGTTGCCATAGTAAAACACGTCCGGCTGGCTCAAACCGATATTTCCGCCCTGCCGCACCGTCACTTGCAGCCACTGTTTCTGAATCGCGTTGTCGGCCCAGATAATCGTGACCCGATCGGAGCCGCCGATGC
>SDBV01001031.1_pt1 | contig 41075 bp, 35 predicted proteins | sample 2277081 | NCBI WGS metagenome assembly SDBV01 (sample SAMN10402039, study PRJNA504765) | marine sediment metagenome | isolation source: marine sediment core GS10_PC15, 223 cmbsf | place: Arctic Ocean: Southern Knipovich Ridge | collected 2010
CGGAAATTCTATCTTGCTCCGAGAGGCTTTTAAATAATCGTAGTATTTCTGCGTGTGCACTCATTCAGTCTGTTGTTTTCGTAAAGATACAAAAAAATAACAGCCGTTAATTAGAACAGAGCCTTTATAATTAATTCTTTTATCAAGCAGAAGTTTTAATTCTTTTTACTTCGTTCAACACATTTTCCCAGAGAAATTCGTAAGGCACAACCTCAAAATCTACAAATGATTCTCCGGCAATATCATATTCAGAAAGTTTTTCCTGGAGATATTTACTCTTCAACACAATGGTATCATAATCCTTATTGTGTATGGTGATTTTATGCAATAGCTTGCAGAAAGTTTTTGTCCTTTTGCTAAAACTATTGTTCAAATAACGGTTTACATAATCGTCTAACGCATCAAGTTTGTTATGGAGACTAGATAGATCTCTCTCCAGGTTATTTATTACCTGCAAGATAAGGATGGCGACATGATATCCGGCATTTTCTTTTACAAACTCAGGTGTTACTCCAACAAAACCTTTATGGTCATACTTCTTTACCAGTTTTTTATTATCAGTAAGGTAGTACAGGTAGTTTCTGAAAATATTCCATTTCAATAATTCATCTTCATCCAGATCACCAAATGACTTGTTGCTCGTAACTCTAAAGAAAATTTTTGATGCCTTTTCAAACTGATTATTTTGGATATAAAGCATCACATGCTTCTCAGCAAAACTATACCATGCTTTTGATGAACTATCAATTTCATCTAACATTTTCTCAAGAAAAATACTTCCCTCCTTTAAATTTCTAAGCTTTATAAACGCATTCCCCTTTGAAAATTGAACAAACAAGTCATCAAATCGACGTTGATTTATTTTGCCTTTTCCATGCTCCTTTTCTACATCACCTATCAATTTCAAAACCTGTTTAAAATCTCCTTTAAGTTCCAGATACCACACATGCATTTTGAAATAACGCTCAAAGATGTTGTATGAATTACTTTTTAGGTATAGGCTTTTTAACTCTTCAATTGCCGCTTGGTAGGGCTGAAGGCTTTTCTTTCTGTTGTTTACAGTACTATTTATCGTCAGTCTGTTTTCCTGAAATATAGCATTAGCCCGCTCTTCAATAGCAGCTATTGCTTCATATTCTTCAATCTGTCCTTTTATATTTTGAAATAACTTTGGTCGGTAGGTTTTGGCGTAAACTTCCCGCAGCTCCCTAAGGCAATCAATGACGATTTCGGTATACTCGCATTCCCTGGCAAGATCCATGGTTTTGTAGAGCAGCTTGGAGCCCAATTTTATTTCCTCTATATTGAGAAGCATTTTTGAAAAATGCAGATAATCCAACGCCTCTTGGTGCAGGTTTGCTGATTTTGTGAAACTTGTTGATGAGAAATCCATAAAAAACAGGTGATTTAATAATTTCCTGTTCAACCTGGATTTTAGCATTCGGAATTTAAAATCTACTTCTTCACTTCCATATATGCCATTTGACGCCTCTGCATCATCATTGAACTCACCATTTTTTATTCCCAAAAAGAGGTTCATTTCCTTGTTCCCATTTTGCTGCTGATTTTTTAGGTCAAGCAAAGGCAGATTCCTCTTTGTATTACTGGTAATAATTTTGATTAAATCTTTTATTTCGTCCATCGCGTAAGCTTAATTTCCTTTTTTTAAAACAATAATACCCATCCCTTCATTTTCACATTGGTGTCCGGCTGTATTCAATTAACATATATAATAGGAGTAAAAACCTTACTACTTTATCTTTTAAAAAATAATAGTTATGGTTTTGACATTATGCGAAGTCTGTCGTCAACAATTTTGTCTATCCGTAAACAGACAACTTTAGCAGTTAAAGATGAAAAATATTTATATCAATTTTTAAACTATTCTGTAACCATGCCCAATCTTTAGACGGATCAGTCAAAACTATCGACAAATGAAATATCACTCATATATTAAAGCGCAATATTTAAGATAAATATGTTTATTCATACAGCCTTCTTTTTCTACTTTATAAAGTAATAGAACAAAAAGTAACCCATAACAGGCCAAATTAGCGCTCCAGGTAATTTTACTATTCTTAGTTTCTAGTGGCTTAATGATCAATTATTTAATCTTTCCAGAATAATGAGATATCATAATTTTATGAAAATAATTGACTTTTAACTTCAGGTTATATTACAACACATTAAAAAGCAAGCCTAACTTCTGGGGTGAAATTCTTCAATGATTTGTTTTAGATACGACCTGTCGAGATGGGTATAAATTTCTGTTGTGGTTATTGATTCATGACCAAGCATTTCCTGAACAGCTCTCAAATCGGCGCCACCTTCTACCAGGTGAGTTGCGAAAGAATGACGAAAAGTATGTGGGCTCACGGTTTTTTCAATCCCGGAAATCTTAACTAAATCTTTTATAATTATAAAAACCATCACTCTGGTAAGGCTTTTCCCACGCCGGTTTAGGAATACAAAGTTCTGGAAATCAGGATCAATTTTATGATAACGACGAATTTCATCAATATAGATCTTTACATATTTAATTGCTGATTTACCAATAGGGACCAAACGTTCTTTATTTCCTTTGCCCAAAATCCTCAAAAAACCAATATCGAAGTAGATTTGATTCATTTTCAGATTTATGAGCTCGGATACACGCAATCCTGAACTGTACAGCGCCTCCAGCATGGCCCGGTTTCGACCGCCTTCCGGTTTCGACAAATCGATCGACTCAAATATGCTTTCGATTTCAAAAATATTTAATACATCGGGAAGTTTTCTACCCAGCTTTGGAGATTCAAGCAATTCAGCAGGATTTTCAGTTATGATTTCCTCAATTTCTAAAAAGGTGTAAAATGATTTAATACCTGAGAGCATGCGTGACTGACTGAATGCAGATAATCCCAATTCGCCAAGGTGCATTAAAAAATCCTGTATTATTTCTGTTGTGACCTGCGGAGGGCTAAGTTCCATATTGGAGATGTCAACAAACTGTTTTAGTTTTACGACGTCTCTTACATAGGCTTGAATAGAATTGTCAGAAAGTGATCGTTCAAGCTTAAGATAATTGGCAAATTGGCGTATGAGTTTTTCCCATTTCATTTAATAAAAGTAGCTAAATGGCACTATTAATTATCAACGGACCAAATTTAAATTTACTCGGCAAAAGAGAAAAAAATATCTATGGCGATCAAAGTTTCGATGATTATTTTTCTGAGCTTCAGCGCGAATATGCTGAGACAAATCTAAGCTATTTCCAATCCAATTCAGAATCGGAAATTATCGATAAAATCCACGAAGTTGGTTTTGATATCGATGGCATCATCATCAATGCCGGGGCATATACACATACATCGGTAGCCATCCGGGATGCGATTGCCGGCGTCACGAGTCCTGTGATTGAGGTACACATTTCCAATGTAAACACTCGGGAAGAGTTCCGCCACAAAAGCTATATTTCTGCTGTTTGCAAGGGCGTGATCGCCGGTTTTGGGTTGGACAGCTATCGATTGGCGATAGAGCATTTTTTGAATATTTAGATATACTTTTTTTCTTTTATATGTTAAACTTCAAAGAAATCGCATCCGTTACGCTTATCCTGTTTTCGATTATTGATATACTGGGTTCCATACCGATTATCATTGATCTGAGGAAAAAGAATGGGAAGATCGAATCCGGAAAAGCTACTCTGGTGGCAGGCATTATCATGATCGCTTTTTTGTTCGTTGGCGAAGGGATACTCAATTTGTTTGGAATTGATGTGGAGTCCTTTGCCATAGCCGGAGCGATTATTATTCTTATCATTGGCATGGAAATGATCTTGGATCGGTCGTTTTTTAAGCAGGAAACCGGTGTCGGAAATTCCGCCTCCATTGTTCCCCTGGCCTTTCCACTAATCGCAGGTGCGGGTTCGTTAACGACTATTCTATCTTTAAAAGCAGCTTACTGCGAAACAAATATTCTCATAGGTATTATTGTCAACCTGATTTTTGTTTTTATCGTGTTGAAATCTTCCGTCTGGCTTGAGAGAAAGCTGGGACAGGAAGGCTTTAACGTTCTAAGAAAAGTTTTTGGCATCATACTTTTGTCATTAGCGATCAAACTCATAAAAGATAATTTACTCTCCTAATATGGTAATAATTTATACTGATGGTTCATCAAGAGGAAATCCCGGGCCGGGAGGGTATGGAACCGTATTGAAATATGGACAGCACCGAAGAGAATTGAGTGAAGGCTTTCGAAAAACCACGAATAACCGAATGGAATTACTGGCAGTAATTAAGGGCCTGGAAGTTTTAACGAGAGATGGACTTGAGGTGACGATCTATTCAGATTCGAAGTATGTAGTGGATTCGGTACAAAAAGGATGGCTCTGGGGCTGGGTGAAAAAAGGATTTAAAGACAAAAAGAATCCCGATCTCTGGAAGCGATTTATCCCAGCATATAAAAGACAGAAGGTAAAATTCAAATGGGTGAAAGGTCATGCAGGAATTCCTGAAAATGAAGTGTGCGACCGATTGGCTGTTGCAAGTGCACAAAGAACTAATCTCCAGATAGACCACGGATTTGAAGGACAATAATTATCAGGCAGCAATTGGCAAACGATTTTTTCAAATTTAAGCAATTCACAATCCATCAGGATCGCTGCGCCATGAAAGTCACTACGATGGCCTGCATCCAGGGCGCCTGGATCCCCGATTTTTCGCCAAAGCATATTTTGGATATTGGTGCAGGAACAGGTCTATTGTCGTTGATGATTGCTCAGAAATACCCTGGTGATATTGATTCGGTAGAAATTGAGCATGATGCCTTTGATCAATTAAAGGAGAATATTGCCTTAAGCCCATGGAACACCAGGATTAATTGCTTTCATAACGACATTAAAAATTTCGTGAAGCATTCTGATAAAAAATATGATTTTATCATTTCCAATCCCCCTTTTTATGAAAAACAACTTAAATCGGCTAATGAGAAGATCAATCATGCACGGCATGAAGCCGGCCTGACTATTAATGAATTAATTGATATTTGTACTCGTTTAATAAACGAGTCTGGAAAAATATCCATTTTGCTTCCGCCTCATGAAACAAAAAAAATAGTGGAACACTGTGAGGGCAAATCCTTATTTCTGACCCATCAATTGGTCATATCTGATTCTGAAAAAAAAGAACCAAGGGCAATTGTCACCTTTCTATCAAGGAAACAATCTGCAACCATTGTGGACAAATTGGTCATTAAAAAAGATAATGGGACTTATACTTTAGAATTTATTTCTTTACTCGAAGCTTATTACCTGACTTTATGATACATAATTGTGCGCAATTAAAGTAAAAGTTACACCATTATTTTTAGGATTATATCAAGAATGAATTTACTAACAAGCTGACTGCCTGTTTACTAAAGGAATTGGGAAGAGAGGTAAAAAGTTGAAAAAATTATATTATATTTCGTCAAATAGTTTTGTGCCCGTTTTTGGGTAATTTTTATAAATAAAAAGCTAAGATTTGCAAGGTATAAAAGTTAGTGGTTTATTGGACAGCTGACTTTTAATCAAAACACTTGATTTTTGAAATGAAAAAAAATAAACAGACAATATTGCGCTTGGGAAAAATAGTATAACCATGCAGGAAATACATATTGTAGACATTAGGAAACTTACCGAGATCATTAAAACTAAATATGGTTATGATTTCACGAATTACGCCATTTCTTCGTTTAAGAGACGAATATTGAGAATTTTGGAGCTATACAAATTCAAAAGTGTTGATGCACTTGTAAAGAAGATTGGTGATGATCCGGTTTTCTTCGAAGAGTTTATCTCTGAAATTACAGTCAATGTCACCGAAATGTTTCGTGAGCCTTCATTTTGGAGGATTTTACGCGACAAGGTCCTTCCAAATATTTTGCTGAATCATAAGAAGGTAAGCATTTGGCACGCAGGATGCTCCTCCGGAGAGGAAGTATATTCAATGGCCATTTTATTAAGGGAATTGGGCATTCTTGAAGATTCCAAAATCATTGCAACTGACATCGATGACCAGATTTTAGCGCGGGCACGCAACGGTGTATTTACAGCTAAAAACATGGAATTGAATGAAAAGAACTATGTAAGATTTAGGGGTGAGAATGCATTAAATAAGTATTTCGAGGTTAAAAATGGCCTGGCATACATGGATAAGTCACTTGTAGAGGGCGTCTCTTATCGGAAGCATGACCTGGTCGAGGGAATTGTATTTAGCAAATTTGATATCGTTATCTGTAGAAATGTAATGATTTATTTCAATCAAAACTTACAAAACTATGTGTTGAAAAAGCTCCATGAAAGTATTTTTAAATATGGGTATTTGGCAATCGGATCAAAGGAGTCGTTGGTATGGTGTGAAATTGCCAACAAGTTTATTGTGGCAAGCAATGAAGAAAAATTTTATAAAAAAATAAAAGAGTAGGCACTGATAGCAAGTTGAATGCATGAAATTTCCTGAATTAAATAATAGGTTCAAAGCTATCGTAATTGGAGGCTCAGCCGGTAGTTTTCAAGGCATAACGAGAATTCTTTCTCAGGTGCCTAAAGACTTTCCGTTACCTATTATTATGTGCTTACACAGGTTAAAGCATGTACGAAACGGTTTTATTGAAGCATTAGAAATAAAGAGTATAAAAAATGTTATTGAGCCATATGATAAAGAGTCAATAAGAAGGGGAAGTGTTTATCTGGCGCCGTCAAACTATCATTTGTCTATTGAGTTAGGACATTATTTTAGTTTATCGACCGAAAGAATGAGGAATAATTCCAGACCTTCAATTGATATTACCTTGGAAACGGCAGCTTTTACATATAAAAATAAGTTGATAGGAATATTATTATCAGGAGCAAATAAAGATGGCGCTTTAGGGATGAAAAAAATAAAAGACAACGGGGGAATTACTATTGTTCAGGATCCTGCAGAATGCATGATTGATACCATGCCTGAGGCGGCATTGAAAGCCACAAAAATTGACTATACACTAAGTGTAGATCAAATAATTAAATTATTTTATGAAATTCATAAACAGTATAAATAATTTATGAAATCTTTTTATTCAAAATTAAATGTAATCATCACAGTATTCTTTGTACTAGGAATTCTGTTTACCACATTTAATCTATACAACTTGCCTACGGAACTTGAAAAAGTATCCGGAAGAATTGATCTAACGGTAATTCAAGAATTATCGCCTTTGTTGAATCAAACAAACTTCATTGTGGGATTGACAGTATCTCTTGGCTTGGTTTCAATTATTCTCACTTTATACTTATTAAACTATAATAAGACTGCCGAGAAAATTATTTATGTTGAAAAAACTGAATCCCAAAAACAGCAAGATGGAAACAGGGAAGCTCAGGCTAAGAAAGAGGATTTGGCAAACCAGGTGAAAAATATTCAATCTGGCGCAGAAGAAATAAAAGACATAAAATTGAAATATGAGAAAGTATTGTCCAGTCTTTGTATGAAGATCGATGTGAGTCAGGGTATTGTGTATTCGGTAATAAAAGAGAAGAATAAAAGATACATAGAACTATTTGCAACGTTTGCCTATAACCTTCCGGAAAGCGATACGGTGAAGTACGAATTTGGTGAAGGGCTTGCAGGTCAGGTTGCAAAAGAAGGAAAGAAAATAAATATAAAAGACATACCTGAAGGATACATCACCATCATTTCCGGTTTGGGCGCATCATCACCAAATCATTTGGCGATATTACCAATAACGGAAAAAGGCGAAGTAGTAAAGGTTGTGGAGATTGCATCCTTTAATGAAATATCAAAATATGATGAAAAACTCATTACCGAAGTATTGAAAATTAAGGATGTAAGCCCGAGTCCTGCAAAGAAGGCGCCAACAGAGAAAAAAACTGACGGACAAAAAAGAGGACAAAGTAATTAATTTGTAAACAAACAAGAAGAAATTAGATGTTTAAGAATATTAGCGTAAGAGGTAAACTAACAACCCTGATTCTTTTTCTTGTCGTTGTTACTATTTGCACTTCAGGATACATATCGTATTCGATCAGAAAAAGTATGTTGCAGGAGAAAAATCTTCAAAACCTGAGAGCTCTTGCAGATGTGAAGAAAGGTAAAATACAGGCGTTTATTAATTCTGCAAAAACAGATATTGACCTGATCTCAAATCTTGAGATTTTTCAGTCGGTCAATGAAGAAAAGGAAGAGGCCGCAATCGAGATAGCTGACTCAATCGCAATGGGATTGAGTAATTTAACAGAAGATGAAACTGTTGATCTGGAAAATGCAGAAAATACCCTAAATACAATTAAAACTTCTATTGGAGCTGAGAAAATAATCATATCAGACAGTAGAGGGCAAATCATTATTAATACCAACCCTGGTGAAGCATCGAGTATAAAACAGGAAATTAAAGCTACTGATGATTCCCTTGTTTTAAGATCTAAAAGCGAAAGAACATTTAGCGACATATTCAAATCAGGCGATGATTATTTGATTGCAATAGGCGCTCCTATTGGTGATGTAAAAACCAGCAATGCTTTATGTTTTATTATTTTAAATGTAAATCCTATTTATGAAGAACTGTCTCAGGATATGGGAATGGGAGAGACGGTGGAAATAATAATAGCGCAGAAACACGAAAATATAGCTTTATTTTTAAATCAAATAAAATTTGATGAGACTTCCGCGCTCAACAGGGCAGTAACAATAGGAAGTAAAGAAGGGATAGCCATCCAGCTTGCTGTACAAGGAAATGAAGGAATCGGCTATTCTGTTGATTACCGAAATATAGAAACACTTTCTATTTGGGGTTTTATTCCCGAGTTGAATTGGGGAATTGAAGTAAAGGTAGATCAGTCCGAGATACATCAACAGGCATTATTGGTCGTAAAAAAATTCGCAATATGGGGTGGATTGATTTTGGTGTTCGCCATCATGATTTCATTGCTGTTTTCGCAATATTTCATCAGTCCATTGCTTTCACTCAAAGACTCATTGGTTTCCGTGGCAAAAGGGGTATTGCCGGATAAAATAGATAAAAGATACAACGATGAGGTAGGCCAGATGGCAGATACCACAGATGATCTTGTACAAGCTCTAAAACGAACCGCTACTTTTGCCGAAAAAATAGGTAAAGGCGATCTTAAAGCTGATTTCAAACCATCCAGTAAAGGGGATATCCTCGGTAATGCCTTGATTGAAATGCGTAATAGCCTTATTGAAACTGAGCTACAGGATACCGAACGTAACTGGATCGTGACGGGTGTGGCGGAGATAAGTGAGATATTACGATCGCATGACACGATTGACGAACTCGGAGATGCCGTCATTGCTTATATCACAGAAAAGATTGATGCCATACAGGGCGCATTTTATATCTTGAATGACGATGATGAATCTGATCAGTTCATCGAAATGAAATCTGCCTATGCATATCATAAGAAAAAATATATGCAGGCTAAATTCAAGTTTGCTGAAGGATTAATTGGTCAGGCTGCGGTAGAAAAGGATTATATATTAAGAACCGAGATACCCAATGACTATGTGACCATAACTTCCGGTATTCTTGGCGACAAACGGCCTACAGGTATTTTAATTACGCCACTTATCACGGAAGAAAAAGTTTATGGTGTTGTAGAATTTGCCGGTTTCCACAGGTTTACTGAAAGCCAGATCAAATTTGTTCAGGAGATCAGCTTGATCCTGGCCAGGACAATTTTCAATATTAAGGTTAATGAGCGCACCAGGAATCTTCTGGAGGAATCGCAGGAGATGAGTAATGAACTTCAGGAGCAGCAGGAAGTATTGAGACAGAATGCTGAAGAAATGGCTGCGACCCAGGAAGAATTAAAAAGAACAAATCAACGGCTTGAAGATCAGATCGAAGAGGTAAACAGAACGCAAAACAGGATGCAGCTGTTGCTCGAAAATGCTTCTGAGGTAATTGCGATTTACGAGAAAGAGGGTACGATCAGATATATCAGTCCATCAGTTGAAAAAATACTTGGGTATTCACAAAATGACCTGATTGGCGTCAACGATAAAATTCATGTTAATCCGGAAGGAGTAGCAAATTTTGAACATATATTTGAGCAGGTGATCGACAACCCATTTGAATCGGTCTCTACACAGTATGAATATATTAAAAAGGATGGTGATGCCATCTGGCTTGAGGCCACAGCAACAAACATGCTTTCTGACCCGGCAATTCAGGGAATTATCCTCAATAGTAGAGATATTACTGAGCGAAGACGAGCAGAGCGAGAGGAACGGATGAAATCGAAAATGCAGGCATTGTCAGAAAATTCCCCTGACTTAATCACAAGGTTCACAAAGGAAGGAGAAGTATTCTATATAAATCCAATGATTGAGAATTATACCGGGCACAAGCCGAGTGATATTCTCAATAAGCGGCTTGACGAGATAAATGTAGCGGATGTCATTAAGCAGGGATGGATTGAACTTCTGAAACAAGTTGAATCAGATAATGACAAAGTTGCTATTGAAATGGATTTCCCTTCATTAATTGGCGATCGTGTCATGCAGGTAAATGCCATCCCTGAATATGATGAGGAAAATACTTTGGAGTCTGTCCTGGTGGTATCTCACGATATTACAGAACGGAAACAATTTGAACTTGAAATTCAATCCAGAGGAAGGAAAATAGCAGAAAGTATAAATTATGCTAAAAGGATTCAGGGAGCTATCTTGCCAAATAATGAAGTGATCAGACAATTCCTGCCTGATTCCTTTATACTTTATAAGGCCCGGGATGTAGTTAGTGGTGATTTCCCCTGGTTTATCAATGTCGGAGACATGATGTATTTTGCAGCAGTGGATTGTACAGGCCATGGCGTACCTGGCGCATTGATCTCATTGATCGGCTATTTCTTGCTCAATGACATCGTGAAAGGAAGAAAGATCAGTGATCCCGGGGAGATTTTAGATCTACTGGATAAAGGTGTTACCAAGACCTTGCGTCAGGACTCGGACGATTCCAAGACGAAAGACGGTATGGACATAGCGCTTTGTAAAATTGATTTGAAAAATAAAAAGGTCTCTTATGCAGGTGCGCACAGATCATTATATTTTATGAATGGAGATGAACTGGAAGAAATTAAGGGGAATAAATTCCCAATTGGTGGTGGCATTTATAAAAACCAAACTAAATTTACCTGCTCAACAATTGATGTGAAAAAGAATGACTCCATATTCTTCTGTTCTGATGGATTCCCGGATCAATTCGGAGGTCCTGATAATAGGAAGTATGGTCCGAAGCGATTGCGTGAAGCGATTGTGAAATATCACAAAAAATCTATGACTGAAATAAATCAGAAAATAGATACCGAGTGGACTGAATGGAAAGGCGATCAAAAGCAGACAGATGATGTCTTACTGATCGGAGTGAGGTTTTAACAAAGATAATAGTGTATAATTGTTTAGTTTTGAATTAAATAATATTTTAAATCAACATAATATATAATATCGAAATAGGGTATAAAAAAAATTAAATAAGTACGATGAAGTATATTTATGACATGCATCAAATGATGCTCAAGAACAGCGTTATTCTGGTTTACGAAGGGGAATTTACTCAGGAAATCACTAAGTCCGTTTTGGCTATGGCAGAAAGGAATATGGATTCGGTAGGTGAAGAGTCCGGAATAAAAAGAAAAGTGTTTAATGTAATGGTAGAATGTCTCCAGAATATTGTAAAACATGGGGATGAAAAAGGCGCCGGAGAAATTAATATCAACACCGCTATATTTATGATAGGAAAGCAAGAAGAATCCTATATCATTACTTCTGGCAATCCGGTAAAGAATGATCATGTTGATTATTTGAAAAGTAAACTCGATGAGATCAACAGCCTTGATAAGGAGGGATTGAAAAAGCTTTACAAAGAAATCATAAAAGGAGGCTCTGGTGGTCTTACAGAAAAAGGTGGTGCAGGCCTGGGATTTGTAGATATGGCAAGAAAATCAGGTCAAAAGCTGGAATATGGATTTGAATCTATCGGCAAAGATCATTCATTCTTCTCTTTAAAAACAACAGTGTCCAGAGGGTAATTAAATGTTAAACGGAAAAGATTTATAGAAATGGAAATAATTAATTTAGAAGGCGCAGAGGATACTCCAAAAATAATATTGGATAAAACCAACAAAATTTTTGAGATTTCCGGAAGATCTTTACCGGAAGATTCTGCTGATTTTTATCAGCCTGTATTAGAGTGGCTGGCAGAATATGCGAAAGATCCACTCCCTGAAACTACTTTTGATTTTAAACTCGAGTACTTTAATACTGCTTCATCAAAATTAATACTTGATGTATTAACTACCTTGGAAGATATCGAAAACACTGTGGTACATTGGTATTTCTACGAGGATGATGAAGATATGGAAGAAGCCGGAGAAGAATTCTCAGAATTGGTAGATATTGAGTTTGAATTAAAACCCTATTAATAATTGACTGTTGGATAATTAGTGTATCTAATTTGTCTATCAATTTTTTTATTTACTTAAGACCTATAATTTGGTTTTAAGGGGGTTGTTGGTCCAGGGAATTTGAAGATTGAAAAATGAGTGAAGAAATTCTAAAAGCTTTAACACGGCTTTTTGCGATCATTACAAAGCAGGATGGTGGCGTTACTGAAACGGAAAGAAATTTCGTTATCAGTATCTTCAAAGAAGACCTCGATCAGGACTCTATCAAAGAGTATCTCGCATTGTACGATGATTTTGTCGGTTATGGGAAGGAAATAGAAGTTACTACGAAAAAGAAGCTGACTTCTGTTCTGGATTCCGTAAAAACACTTGCAATATGTCGCAAGATCAACAAAACGCTTACTCAAAAACAAAAAATTGTCGTATTGATAAAACTGCTCGAGCTTGTCGGTTCGGATCGCAATTTTACTTCCCAGCGAATGGAAATTATCAATACGGTTTCCGAAGTTTTTAATATCAACAGTGACGAATATAAGTTAATCGAAGGCTTCAATTTGCATACCGATCAGGATGTACTTGATAAAGAAGGCCTTTTGTTTGCTCGTGATAAATCAGATAATAGCTTAGAAAAAGCCAGGGAGATAAAGGTTTCCATATCTGGAGAATTAATATTTCTGAAAGTAAAAAGTGTGGACATGTATTTTGTCCGCTATCTGGGTACCGAAGAGATTCTACTAAATGGTTTTGCCATAAAGCCGGGATTGACCAATCAGTTTTCTCATGGAAGCACAATAAAAACGCCAAGTGGGAATGCCCTTTACTACAGCGACCTTATCCGGCATTTTCTTTCCGGGGAAGCAACCGCGAACCTTTCATTTATTGCAAAGGACCTGGAGAAAAAATTCCCAAATGGACTTATTGGACTTAGGGATATAAATATTTCTGAAGGCCCCGGAAAACTCATAGGGATAATGGGCGCCAGTGGCGCAGGAAAAACTACCTTACTTAATGTACTTTCAGGAATCGACCCACCTACCACCGGCAGTCTGAAGATCAATGGAGTGGACCTTTTTTCTGATGATACCCAAACAATAAAAGGCGTAATTGGGTATATTTCCCAGGATGACCTACTAATTGAGGAGCTTACCGTTTATCAAAATCTTTATTATAATGCCAAACTTTGCTTTGCAGATTTAAGCGAAGAGGAGCTGAATAAAAGAGTAATCGATACACTCACTACGCTGGGGCTGGATCAAAGAAAAGATTTGAGAGTTGGAAGCGTCTTAGATAAAACCATAAGCGGAGGCCAGAGAAAACGATTGAATATTGCCTTGGAGCTTATTCGTGAACCTGCAGTGCTGTTTGTTGACGAACCTACTTCAGGCCTTTCGTCAAGAGACTCAGAAAATGTGATTGACCTCCTAAAAGAATTAACACTAAAGGGGAAATTAATTTTTGTGGTGATTCATCAGCCATCATCAGATATCTATAAGATGTTTGATAAAATGATGATCATGGATGTGGGTGGTTATCCGGTATATTACGGGCCTCCTGTAGAAGCAGTTAGCTATTTCAAAACTGCGAGCAATCAGGTGGGTGCGGATAAAGGTCAGTGTCAGACTTGTGGTAACGTAAATCCTGAACAGATTTTTAATATCATCGAAGCGAAAGTAGTCGATGAATACGGGGAGTTTACAAACAAAAGAAAGGTAACTCCTATACAGTGGAAATCACTTTACGATGAAAAATTTGAACCGGAAAAGGTTGAAGAAATAAAAGAACTCCCGCCAAGGTCATTAAAAATACCTTCAAGGCTTAAGCAAGCCATCATTTTTGCGAAAAGGGATTTGCTATCCAAACTAAGCAACAAGCAATATATGCTAATAAACCTGCTTGAGGCTCCTTTATTAGCCTTTATACTAGCCTTCCTTATAAGGTATAAAAGTGGCCCGGGAGGAGAAGCATATATTTTCAGGTTTAATGAAAATATACCTGTTTACATCATGATGGCGCTCATCGTGGCCTTGTTTATGGGATTGACTGTGAGCGCTGAAGAGATCATTAAAGACAGAAAAATATTAAAGAGGGAATCCTTTCTTAACCTAAGTTGGAATAGTTATTTGGTTTCTAAAATATCTATTCTATTTGCGCTTTCTGCCATTCAAACTATCATTTTTACCTTAGTAGGAAACCTTATCCTGGAAATACATGGAATGATACTAACCTACTGGCTCGTACTATTTTCAATATCATGCACGGCCAATGTAATTGGATTAAATATATCTTCTGCATTCAATTCTGCCGTTACGGTGTACATCCTGATTCCTCTGCTGATTATTCCGCAAATGGTGCTTAGTGGTTTGCTTTTCAGTTTTGATAAACTAAATGAAATCATAAGTACGAAAGGAAAGGTACCAATAGTTGCTGATTTTATGGCTTCAAGATGGGGTTATGAAGGAGTTGCCGTAAGACAATTTAAAAGCAATGAATATGAATTAAAATTTTATGACTTTGAAAAAGTTGAATTACAGGCTGATTTCAAAGCATCTTATTGGATAAAGGAACTGAAAAGCCGGATCAACTACGCCCATGATAATATAAATTCCGATGATCAGGAAAGGCTGGATAAAACAAACCGTTATTTGGCATTGGTAAAAGCAGAACTTATTGAAGAAGCCGATACAAATATAGTTCAGGATATTGATTTGAATATTGCCCTTGATCCTGCTAAGTTTACTCCACAAATTGGCCGGGAACTGATAAAGTATATTGATAGTCTCTTCAAAAAATATCTTAATCAATACAATTTGGCAGTTCAAAAGAAGGAAAAACTCATTTATGGGTATGAAAATACCTTCAATTATGATTTGAGCGCTATGAAAGATAAAGATTATAATGAAAGTCTTGCAGATTTGGTGCGAAACCTTACAGTGAAAAATAGAGTTATTGAATTTAATGGAAGACTTCTTCAGATCATAGATCCCGTATTTAATGAGCCAAAAAATCCGCGGCATTTTCTGGATTACAGAACACATTTCTTTGCGCCAAAAAAGCACCTGTTTGGCAGTTATTTTGATACTTATTGGTTTAATGTCACGGTGATATGGATCATGACTTTGCTATTATATGTAGCCCTATATTTCGAATTACTCAATAGGATAATTGCTTTATTTGAGAAAATGGGGAAGAAATTTAAAAAGAAGGATTCCAATTAAATTGTCAGTGTAAGAAAGATCATATAATTGCTCCAAAATGAGTTTTTATATACTTTTGATATTTATAATTTTGTTTTGAAAAAAAGTTACGTCATGAGAAAAATCAGTTCACTGTTATTAGTTCTAATCGTGTTTGCTTGCGGACCGGGAACAAAATCTGAAGAGCAGGCCTTCCTGGACAGCTTGGACAATCTTAAACTGGATATACCAATGATTTCTCCTGAGGTAATTGCTGATATAATTCAGCAAGTACCTTCGCCATTAGAAATTTCATACTTATTGAAAGATGCCGATACTCAATATGACTATAATATTTTAAATGATCCCAACAAGGTATCTAACTACAGTAGCAACTTTGCAAAGGCCCTAAACCTGGGCATTTTTGGAACAGATTTGGGCTATGCCAACATTTATGAAGAAAATCAAGATGCAATTCTTTACTTAAATTCGATTAAGGGATTGGCAAATGATTTGAGTATAGGTCAATTTTTTGACTTTGGAACTATTGGAAGGTTGGCGCTGAATAGTAAAAATCTTGATTCTTTGTTGCTTATAACCACTCAGAATTTCAACAGCATAAATGGTTATTTACAGGAAAATCAAAGATCACACCTGAGTGTGCTTATCCTTACCGGTGGATGGCTTGAGGCATTGCATATCACCTGTCAGATTTCTGCAAAAAATCCTGGCAATGAAAAATTAATTGAAAAAATTGGCGAGCAGAAAATCATTCTTGATAACATCGGGCTGATGTTAGGATTTTATACTCAAGATCCCTCTATCGCAGATTTTCATAAGCAAATCGTGGCATTGGAAAAAGAATTTGCTCAAATAGAGATAATTTATACCTATGTTCCTCCTACTATGGAAGATGTAAATGGCATATTAGTTGTAACGGATAATAGTTCAACCACAATAAAAATTACTCAGGAAAATGTGGCAGCGATCAGAGAGAAAGTAATAAGTATTAGAGAAAAAATAATAGGGTAAAAATATATTTTTTTGTATGAGACAGATAATCAATATCTTAGGAATATCAATAGCAGCGTTAATACTCAATACAACTTTATCAAGCGCTCAATGTAGCGCTGTTGAGAAGGCGAATGGATGTATTTCAACGCTTCAGGAGGGTTTTACATTTCTTAAAACCTTTAAGGTTGACGGGCATGATGGTGCAAAAGCAAAGGTCGAATTTTCGTATGTATTTAGTAAAGACACACAATATTTCCTTAATATTTGCAACGATGGAGTCGGAACGGATGGCATCATAGTCACCATGTATGACTCAAAACGGCAGATGGTATCAACAAATTTTAATAACGGAAAGTTCTATCCGGCTCTCGTATATCCATGCAATGCCACGGGAATATACTATCTAACCTTTACATTTCAGGAATCGCAGAACCATTGTGGAGGAAGCGTACTAGGATTTAAACGATAACTATCAGATTTAATAATATTAGAAAGCAGGATAATTCCTGCTTTTTTTATGAAAAAAAATTTACTGGACTTTAGTTTTCAAGCCCCCTATTATGTGTTGGGGTCCATTAATGAGCACACCAAGAAAGTTTGGCTCATATTTCATGGGTATGGGCAACTCGCAGATGATTTTGCCAACTTGTTCTCAGAACTTATTTCTGACAAAAATGTATTAATTTTCCCGCAAGGGCTCTCAAAGTTTTACCTCAAGGGAGTCGATAAAAAGATTGGTGCGAATTGGATGACATCAAATGACCGCGAGCTGGATATCCTTAATTACATCTCTTACTTGAATCAACTATTTGATCGCGAGATTAGGCCATATCTCGATAATATTGAGTTGAATATACTTGGTTTTTCTCAGGGAGGTCATACTGCAAGTAGATGGATAAATGCGTCAGACATCGCTTATCATAAATTGGTTTTGTGGGGATCGAGCCTTGCTAATGAAATAGATAAAAAGATGATTGCAAGCTCGTTTTCTCAGGGGAAAAATATGCTTGTTTGCGGAGATCGTGATAGGTTTATCCATCCGGACCAGCTCCAAAAACTGAAAGCAAGGTATAAACAAATGGATTTCAATTATCAATTTATTGAATATCATGGAGGACATGATATTTATCCGGAAATTTTGAAGTTGATTGTTTAGGAACTGTAAAGAAATAAGTTGCGCATATTTTGTTTAATTATTTTTTTCTTTATCAAGGTACAAAAGTTGAAACTAGCATCGCTAATTAATGCTTTTGTAACGAAGAGAAAGGGAAACAGAATGATCAAAATGTGTAAGTTATTTCTTTACGGTTTCTTAATCCCCCGAACGATTTATGATGGATGCAGAAGCCTGGGAAGTAGGAAAAACAAGTGTGTCAGCTATATTTACGTGTGCCGGCCGAGTAGTTATAAAATAGAGGATGTCAGCAATATCTTCGGCCATCAAGGGTTTGAAACCATCATAAACTTTATCAGCTTTTTCCTTATCACCTTTAAATCGGACGCTTGAAAATTCCGTATCAACCGCTCCGGGGTTCAATTGGGAAACTTTTATCCCATGTGCATTCAGATCAATACGCATACTCGCGCTTATGGCATCTACAGCAAATTTTGAAGCGCAGTACACATTTCCTTTGGCATATACTTCTTTTCCTGCCACAGAACCAATATTGATGATATGTCCACTATTCCTTTGCACCATTCCGGGAATAATGGATTTGGATACATAAAGCAATCCTTTTACATTGATGTCAATCATTGCATCCCAATCGTCCAGATCGCCCTCATCAATACTTCCTAAACCATGGGCATTCCCGGCATTATTTATAAGGATATCTATTTTTTTTAATTCTGCCGGCAACGTTTCTATCTGATTTTTCACTGCTTTCTTATCGCGAACATCAAAGGCCAAATACTCCACTAAAGTAAAAGTACCTAGCTTTTCTTTAAGTTGTTTTAAGCGATCTTCTCTTCTTCCACATATGATAATATTGTATCCATTTTTAGCATAGATTTCTGCAGAAGCTCTACCAATCCCAGAAGTAGCGCCTGTGATAAATACTGTTTTACTCATAATAGTCTAGTCAGAAAATTGCAAATATAAGGTAACAACATTCATTTTCAATGATTCTATGCCATCGCTATAGCCATATTCATCTTCTCTTAAGATGTTAAGAAGTCCTTTGGAAAAACGAATCTCCGGGCTGAATTTAAATAAGGGGTAATACATATCAATTCCTAAACCAATTTCTAAATTGAAATTAAATTCCTTAGTAAGTAATCGATTGTCTGATAGTTCTTTCCTTTTTTTCCCTGAAACTTCAAATCCCGGGGCTATTCCACCAACATAATACACCCTAAAATTTTTATGTCTTTCTGACTTATATTTAAGGAGAATTGGCATTTCAACAACTGTCGCCTCAATGAGCTGTTCGTCAATAGTGCCATCCGTGTAGTTGAAATCTACAGGAAATTCATAAAAAGAAACCTTGGGTAACACGCGGATATTAAACTGATCTGCCAGGCGAAAATCAGTAATAAATCCAAGAGAAAAACCGAATGCATTGGCAGGCATGATTGAGTGAACACTATCCATTTCGGGAGTCACAAATTTATCGGAGTACTTTAGTTGATAGCTTGAGGTATGCAAACCGATACTAAAACCATAGTGTAGCCACTTAGCATCGGAAAATGGCAGGTTTTGTTGAAAAGCCTGCTGACCCAATGAGGATAAAGGAATAAAAAGAGCGAGAATAAAAAAGCGCCCTATTTTATGCCCGTATAAATGGAACAAATTCCAAATGTGAGTGGGATGCATTCCGTATGGTTAAATCCTGTTTTATTTAATATTTCTAAAAATTTCGATCCCTGAGGAAATGCCTGCACAGATTCCGGTAAGTATGTGTAAGCGGCATTGTCCTTTGAAATCACATTTCCGATAATAGGTAAAATCGCTTTAAAATAAAAATTGTAAATCTGTTTGAACGGAAATGATGTGGGTTTTGAAAATTCCAGGATAATTACTTTCCCATCTTTTTTTAACACCCTCAACATGTTTGCCAATCCACTTTCCAGGTTTTCAAAATTCCTTACTCCAAAAGCAACGATCACTGCATCGAAATTATTATCCTTAAATTGCAGGTTTTCAGAATCGCCTTTCTCCAAAGTAATGATATGATCCAGATTTTTCTTTCTGATTTTAGCTTTGCCGATTTCCAACATACCTTCCGATATGTCTACTCCTGTCACCTTTTCAGGAACCAGAGAGAGCGACTGGATGGCAAAATCTGCCGTACCTGTGGCGACATCCAATATTGTTTTTGGTTTCGTTGACTTTAGTAGCTTTATTGCTTTTTTTCTCCATCTAATATCAATTCCAAGACTCAAAAGATGATTTAACAAATCGTACTTTGCACTGATATTGTCAAACATTAAGGCAACTTGATCTTTCTTGGCAAGGTCTGCTTCCCCATAGGGTGTAATATCCTTATTCATAAATTCTGACCTCAGTATTTTTAGTTATTTTAATAAATCGCAAATTAAAGGTTTAACCCGAATAATTCGGGAAAAAATTATTGAAACTTTTAATGTACTGAAAAACAAACCTGCCTTGCCGGTAGGTACGTGGCGTGTATCCTTGCTCTATACAAATGTCATTAAATATTTACTACCATATACAGGTAAAGATAAATAAGGATTATGATGAATATTTAATTGAAATATATTCTAATAGAGGGCAAAAAATAAAGTATCACAAATGAATATATGCCAAACGCATTGTACAAGAAATTAAAAGGGAATGCTATTACTTGAACCGAAGTACTTTAAATTCAACTCTGCGGTTATACTCTCTGCCCCATTCTTCATCATCATTGCTGGCCAACGGCCTGCCTTCTCCATATCCTTCGGCTAGAAATCTTCCGTCGCTTTGTCCATTATTGACCATAAAATTGATTATTGCCTGAGCTCTTCGCTCCGATAGCCATTGGTTGAAGTCCTTTGGCCCCACATTATCGGTATGACCAGAAATTTCTATTAAATATTGTGGATTTTCTTCAATCACTTTAAGTAATTTGTTTAACTCCGGATCGGAGGTCGACTGTAATCTTGCAGTGCCAAAGTCAAAATATATATTTCTGACAACCTGACTGTATCCAACCTTGATCTTATCAAGCATGATCTGCTTGGCCATTTTGTTGCTTCTTGTTGTCATTGGAGGAACGGTGAGGGAAACGTTTTTATACATATAACCCGCCTTCTGAACTGTAATGTTGTATTGAGCCGTAAGCTCATCCGTAAACTGAGCCTGATACATTCCGTTGCCAATTCTCCTAACTGGTACAGCTCGGCTGTTGCCTGTATTATTAATAGTTATATCCACCTCCAATGCCTCCTTCGTCAGCTTATCAATTGTTTTCATAACCAGGATTACAGGTTTTGGTTGTTCTACAACAGGCTCTGCGACTTCAGGTTCTACTATCGTTTGTTTTTCAACTTTCGTTAAATCCGGCTTATCTGCATCCGGTTGCTCAACTTGCTTTGCCTGCGCTTTTGATGCATCCAAATCAGCCAATCTAATGTGATAAATGTCAGTAAAACCAAATCCATCAGCTTTTGCAGAGGCATAATAACCTCTTTTTCCGTCGCCGGTAGTGACAAAATATACGTCATTATCAGGAGAATTCATCGGATAACCGAGGTTTTCAGGTTCCGACCATTCGTCTGTATCTTTATTATAGACGGTTCTAAAAATGTCAAAGCCTCCCATTCCTTTATGACCCTTGCTCGAAAAATAGAGTGTTTTTCCATCCGCATCAATAAAAGGACCATCATCATCATATTCGGTATTGATCACAGCGCCAATATTTTTTGCAGGTCCCCATTCTCCTTTTCTATCTTTTTGGGAATAGTATATATCCAAATCTTCTTTGCCTGCCGAAATTGGGCGATCGCTCGAAAAATACAGTGTATTACCATCTCGTGATATAGATGCTGAATTTTCAAAGAAAGTACTGTTGACATTTCCGTTTAACGCTTCCGGTTCTGTCCAGGTGCCATCGTTATTCTTTTCAGAAAGAAAGATGTCACCACCATTTTGACTTTTAAATAAATAAAGCTGTTTGCCATCAGCGCTAATAGCCAGGTTAGAGGAATGATACCGGCTATTTACCGGTGGACCTATATTGCGTGCGTACATCCATTTATCTCCGGATCGCTCAGAATAAAATACGTCCTCATAGAATAACATATCATCGAAAACATCGGCATTTGTATTTTCATCCTGACGTCGTGTAGTAAATGCCATAAATGTTTCATCTGCTGTAACAACCGGAGCAAAATCATCCCATTCAGAGTTGATAGACGAACCCGCATTTTCAATCAAATAATCCTCGGGAGCATTTACAAATTCAATTCCGTTCTCACATTCATAAACCCTTCGCAGTACCTCTTCTCGTGAAGTAACATCTTCACCACTTTTTCTGGGATTTTGCTTTACTTTTTCCAGGTATTGATTAAAAAAATCAATGGCTTTTTCAAATTCCATCCCATATTGAAATCCCTGGCCAATCATATATAGCAAATTGAACTTGTGATTTGGCTCTGATTCGAGAACCCTTAATAAATATTTCGAGGCGTCGGCTTTTAAATTCGTCTGAAGACAGGTTCTTCCTGCCATATAGTTGGCTTTGATATTTTCAGGATCCATCTCAGCCGCCATTATATACTGCTCATTAGCGAGATTAATTACGCGCAATTCGAAATAGGCAATATCTGCCTGCTCTGTAATTAGTTTAGATCCTTCCTTATCAACCTGCCCGTAACTAACCAAATAAATAGCTGAGAGTAGTGTGATTAAATAAAATTTACGCGATATCCGCATATACAAAAATAGTTGTAGTTTCTAAATTCAAATAACACAATTTTAGCAGTGAATTTAAAATTCATTTTTAATAATACCAAATGGTTGTAATATATTTAGTCTATTACTTTAATGCGATATATTCAAATAGTTAATATACAAGTCTTTATAAATAATATATATTGTTATTTTTCCTTTTATAATATATGATTGCAAGCAAATTTATCAAAAGGTTTCACTCATTATACGGTAAATTTAAATGAACTTTTGTACAATTCAATATTTAAAATGATGTAATAATATCCTCTTTTAATGATAAATTCATCTTTATTTGCATAAAAAAAAATATATAAAGCAAAAAATGAAGATTAAGGAATCCGTTTTTGTAAAAAGCAGTTCAGCTATGGACCAATGCCCCTCACCAAAAAAAGCTGAATTTGCCTTTATTGGTCGCTCTAATGTGGGTAAATCGTCGTTGATCAATATGCTCACCGGAAGAAAAAGTTTGGCAAAAATTTCTTCAAAGCCGGGCAAAACACAATTAATAAATCATTTTGAAATAGATGGGAGCTGGTATTTAGTTGATTTACCCGGGTACGGGTGGTCGAAGGTGAGCAAGCAGCTTAAAGCGGATTGGGGAGTGATGATTGAGGAGTATTTGCTGAAAAGAGAAAATCTTGCCTGTCTGTTTGTATTAATTGATTCGAGGTTGAAGCCTCAAAATATAGATTATGAATTTGTCACCTGGCTTGGCGAGCAAGGGATTCCATTTGCAATTGTTTTTACAAAAACTGACAAGCAGTCAAAAACAAAATTTCAATCCATCAAAGCAACTCATTTGCGGCAGTTAAAAAAAGATTGGGAAGAGTTGCCTATGATCTTTGAAAGTTCGGCCATCGAGCAGACCGGCAAAAAAGAAATATTAAGCTTTGCCGGTGAAATTATTTCGAATTTCAAAAAATAATCTCTTTTTAAATCGCAGTTAATTACATTTGTCTTCAAAATTTTTAACGATGGAATTAAAGGATATAGCAGCAGTTTCAGGAAAGTCGGGTTTATTTAAAGTTGTAAAACCTACCCGGACAGGTTTGGTACTAGAAAGTCTCGATGGTAATCAGGCCAGGTTGGCTACAGGACCCCACCACCAGGTTTCCATTCTACAGGAAATTTCCATTTATACTACGGAATATGAAAAAACCATTCCTTTACAGGAAATATTCCATAAAATTAATGAAGAGTTTGGAGACGATCCCGGAGTAGATAGCAAGTCTGATCCTGATGAGTTAAAGGCCTTTTTGGGGCATATCGCACCCGATTATGACAAAGAGCGCGTATATGTATCGGATATGAAAAAGCTGGTAGGCTGGTATCTGATTTTGATTAAAATTGCTCCCGAAATCATGGAGAAGATAGAAGAAGAGGATACAAAAAGTGAAGATGACCAATCAGAAGAAAATTCCCCAGGTGAAGAAGCTAAAGAATAGCCTGGAAGGAATTTACTCATTATACAATTAAACTAAAGTTCTGCCTACAGCCCTGTGATATCTTTAAAAACCTAAGTCAATTGGTAATTGAAGCCATTAGAGGGGGATCATTTTTTGCCACTTTAAATGAATGATAAACATGTGAATAAAGAAAAAGAAGCGCATGTTGAGTCTTTTGGAATATATTCGTCAGAAATATAAAATACCGCAAAGACGGTGAGTCGCAGAGAAATCTACAACTCACGGCGCCTCAGCGTTTATTTTTTTTCATTTCAACATTCAATTGTTCGTTTGTTCAATTATTCTATTGTTCAGCTTTTGATCCCGCCTTCAGGATTGGTTCATTAATTTAACGTGAGTTCGATGTTTAACATGCTGTTAGTCAAGTCATTATTCGTCATTGCGATGACGACGAAGGAGGAAGAAGCAATCTGTTTATTTATAAGAGATTGCTTCACTTCGTTCGCAATGACGTATAGTGTTGTTTTTCTGATATTTACGTATTTGAACATGTAATTCTTGTATCGAGTTCACGTTAATTAAATTAACACGATCGAAATACCAAATCTTCATCAACTAAACAATCCTTTTATGTCCTCTGCCGTCAAGCCCTTGACAAAGCTTTCTTCAGCCTGGATGATATCGTCCGCCAATGCTTTTTTGCTTAGTTGGTGGTTGATGATTTTTTCCTCTATGGTATCTTTGCAAATCATACGATAGGCAAATACTTTTTTATCCTGCCCGATGCGGTAACAGCGGTCTATGGCCTGCTCTTCTACCGCAGGATTCCACCACGGGTCAACGAGAAACACATAATCTGCCGCTGTCAAATTCAAACCGGTTCCGCCGGCTTTCAGGCTTATTAAGAATACCCTGCATGCATCATCCGCCTGAAAATGCTCTACACTTTTCTGACGATTTTTATGTGAGGACTTTCCATCCAGATATTCATATGAAATATTTATTTCCTCCAGACGCTCTCTTATAATTGAAAGCATGGTAATAAACTGTGAGAAAACCACGATTTTATGATTGCCGGTCTTTTCTTTGATATTTCTGATCAGCTCCTCCACCTTTACAGATTCAGATCCATAATTTTCTTCATCAGAAAGCAATTGGGGGGAATCACAAATTTGCCGTAGCTTCATCAATCCATCCAACACATACAATTTGCTTTTTTCCAAGCCGTCTTGCTGAATTCTTCCCATCAACATATCCCGGTATTTGTTCCTATAAGCGGTATATACTTTGCGCTGGTCATTTTCCATATGGCAATAAAGAATTTCGTCTGTTTTGGGAGGTAGCTCCTTGGCCACCTGTTCTTTGGTGCGCCGGATCATGAATGGATTAATTATTTTCCGCAGTTCATCAGCACGTTCTTTGTCCCCATTTTTATCGATGGGAAGGCTATAATTATCCCTGAAGGATTTGGAAGATCCCAGCAAGCCCGGATTTACAAAGTGCATCTGGGCATACAGATCGAAGGTATTATTTTCTATTGGCGTTCCGGTAAGCGTGATCCTGTTTTTCGCCTTAAGCAAACAAACAGCCTTAAAGCGCAGGGATTGAGGATTTTTAATGGCTTGAGATTCATCCAGGATCACATAGCTGAACGAAAAGTTTTTCATCCATTCAATATCGCTTACCACCATTCCATAGGTGGTAATGACCAATTGATGTTTTTTAAATTCGTCAGTCGTTTTTAATCTGTTTGGACCGTAATGAAAATGAACATTCAGTGAAGGATAAAATTTTTCAATTTCATTTTCCCAATTAAACATCAGGGTAGTGGGAACAACAATCAGATTCGCTTTTTTGGTTTTTTGACGGGCGATGAAGGTCAGGATTTGCAGGGTTTTTCCGAGGCCCATGTCATCAGCCAGGATCCCTCCCCAACCAAAGCTGTCAAGAAAATTAAGCCAATTAAGCCCTTCTTTCTGATAATCCCGCAGCTCAGCTTTGATCGTATTGGGTATTTTTACACTTTTTATCTGGGTAAATTTCTCTAGCTTTTTCCTTTTATCGTATAGTTCCTGGAGTATGTTCTCATCAGCAAGATTATCGAAAAGCTCCTCTATAATCATGAACTTGCGATTGGAGATTTTAAGTTCTCCATTCTTGATTTCGCCATGCCGGAACATGCGTCCAAACTTTTCCAGCCACTCTGCAGGCAAAATGCCCAAGCTTCCGTCTGATAATTTAATAAACCTATCCTTTTTCAAAACGGCCTTCCTGACATCTGCCAGGCTTACTTTCAGGTCGCCATAGGCAACTTCAATTTTCACATCAAACCAATCACGCCCGGAAGACATGCTGGTAGTTACCCGCCCTCTTTTAGGATTATAATTAAAGTTTTTGAGTTTATTAAGCCCCAGGACTTCAACGCCAGCCTCCGAAAGCTGATCGAAAGCGCTAAAAAACCAATGATCCTTCAGCATGTCTTTTGCTTCAAGATGAAAAAATTCTTCAGGGAATTGTTTGCTGAGTTTGGGATGAAGGGATTTCATCAACGCATAAAATTCACGTTCAACAGATTCGTCTCGCTCCAACTTATGGATGGTATTCTCCTTTATGGAAACGTGTGTCCCGTTCGTCAATATATTTATTTCAATATCATCGGTATATTTTACATAAGGTTTAAACAACACAAACTGGCCTATTCCCGAGATATATAATTTCTTCTTCATAGATGTGGATTCAATAAAAGTTTGCTTTGTCTTGGTCGAAGGGGTGAAATTCACCTCAAAATCTTCTGTGAGGGGGAGCACAATTTCTTCCATGAACAGTTCGCGGTGTGCGAGCACCATTTTCAGAATCGGTTCATCAATAAGGCTAAGTATTGCACTGATGGTGACAATGTCTTTTGCCAGAAATAGTTTGTCATTATAATTGGCGAAAAAATAATCAAGGTGGCAGGTAGAAATTACTTCTTTGCTGATTTTTACCCTTGAACCATCAAATATAAAATAGGGTATCAGCATGATAAAATCTTCATCACATTCCACGTCAAATTCGATGTAAAAAGGGATATTCGATCCTTCGATAGACTTTAGGTCGCCTTTCCTTAATTTATCATGGTAACCTACATTCCAATTTTTATTTTCCCGAATAAATAGGTGTGTTTCATCATCCAAATGGTGGAATAGTTCTTTTAAATGAGCAAAAGTTTCATGTAGCGCCTGAACTCTTTCTTCAGAATCACCAACACATTTATTCAGTTTACTTGCCGTTTCCAGGATTTGTTTATGATTTGAACTGAGATCAGGATGGTCTTCCATCCCAATATAGTTGAAGAGGGAAATCATTTTATCCCTCCTTTTATTCAGGCGGGCCGACATACAATGAACTCCCTTTAGCCGGTTATCGTTAGGCTTATCCATTGTAAAAATAACACCAAACCCATGTTCTTCGGCCTCCTCTTCAAGAATTGGCCCAGGCAAAAAATGTTCGATATCAGTCAGTTTTTTCCTTTCTTGCTGAAGGGACACTTTTATGTGTTCCCATTGTTCAGCATCAACAGGTTGCAAACCGGCATATTTACCTATGAAATTATAGTATAGCTGATGTCTGCCATGCTTTAATTCAAGTACTTTTTCAATATTTTTAATGCCTGTTATCCCATATTTGGCTGCAAATGATGTCATTTTTTCCTTACGGCTTTTCTTATCCAGAACTTTGAAGAAGGATGGATTGTCTTGTTTTATACTGGTAAAAAGCAAAATAGCGAGGATATGGCTGCAAAATGAAAAATGCTCACTACAGTTGCATTCGGCCTCCAGCCCCTTGTCAGTCAAAGAAAAAGAAACAAATGCATCTGTAGGATAGTAATATCTACTCCTGTCTTCTACCATAAAGCTGATGATCGATTCCCCATCATAGTCATCAATTTCGACCTGATCGATCATCAATTTTGCTTTATATAAGGTACCCTGATTCGATAATTGTTTTATGGATTGTGCCGTCAGTTTTTCGTAACCTTTTATAATTGCCGGAGGTATTTCTTCTTCATTATCGTCATATTCATCATCCTCATATTCATCATAAATTTCCTCGTCTTCTTCAAATCCTTCATCCTCAAGGTCATCTTCTTGCTGCCCTTCAATAGCTATATCCAGCAGGTCCCTTTTCTCTTCATATTTCATGAGTACCGCCACTACATGTTTACAGAGACCTCCCCAGTCATATGGGCAATTGCAATTGGTGTTAATTTTCTTTTTTAGGGACAAATCAATAATGACCGAATACATCTGGTTTCCAATCACCTTTGCCTGCAAAAGCTTTAGTTGGGGGTTATAATTAATAGAATTAATTAAATTGGATTGAATGATTTCTTTAGCTCGCTGATGGATCGCTAAGGAGGCATTTTTATCGATGAATTTTTGTATTCGGCTCATGGTGATCTAATATCTGCAAATATAATAGCCAGATTTTATGGACGAATGAAAGGAATAAATAAATTTGCGTTGAGATATAAAAATAATCAACATATCATGAGCAAGATTGGAAGGAATGATCCCTGCCATTGTGGAAGTGGCAAGAAATACAAAAAGTGTTGTTTGGCCAAGGATGAACAAGAAATTGCGAATTCGGTTCCTAATTCCAGGATACAAAAAGAGTACGGAGGATTTTCAGTTAGAAAGACTCCCGAAGAGTTGGCTTTTGAACGTGATTATTTTAATGAGGAAGAATTTGAGGAAGATGAAGTTGATGACAATGAATTTGATGAAAACAATTCCTTTGGTGAGCCTGATGATGAGGATATAGATTACGATCAATACGTGGATGATGATGAGGATATAAATGACGATGATGAGGACATCGATTATGATGCGGTCTTTGCCTCGCTTGATAAAGTAACTAATAATCAGGAACCTGATGAATCCCCGGATAGGATTGAAGATGAATACCCTGAAATAAATGAAGCGCATGAAAAGCTTGTGAATGATTGGTGGGAGACCTATCGGGAGATAAAAGATCCAGTTAAGGAAAAAGCTCATCTGGAAAAATTTATTGCAAACCACCCGGAACTTGTTATTCATCTTGGCGTACATTACGAGGCGCTTTTTGAGCTTGGGGCCGATTATTTGAAAATCGGTAAGTACGATGAGTTTATCGAATTTCTAATGAAATTCCGGGAGGAGTTTCCCGATTCATATCTGAAGAGCGCCGGATACTATGACAGGGATATTATAATTTGGTTGATATCAAAAGACCGGACAGATGAAATTCATAAGTACACAAATCTATTGCAAAAGTATTATCTTGATTGCGAAGATAAGATACTGGAAATTGGGGCAATTCTTGCCGCGACAAACCTGAATGAATTATTTTTAGACAATTTCACCAATACCTATATACAAATTTTCAAGGAAAATAATGCCCTATTTCCATTTTCAGGCTTCTACAACGTTTCGATGAATATTTTTGACAAATATGTCAATCCAGGCAGGAAAGAGTTTATTGTGACAGATTTCTTGAATGAATTGACAGAGCTTGGAATCGAACCTGATGAGGAGGATGATACCCTGGCGCCAAAAATCTGGCAGAAATATTATGATTCAGCAATCCGGCCCTTCTCATTATGGGATGGTAATGTACCCAAAAAACGCGGTCAACTATATGATAAATACTTAAGCATATCGACTAATTTTTCGCGCTATTTAAAAGAGAAAGAAGGACTTCAATGGGTTTCTGCACACTATTATGGAGATCAACTAAATGATTTTCTCACTTGTTTCCTGGACAACAACAAAAAGCCAAAGCAACTATTTAATTTTTCCATAAGCGTAATCGACCAAGCTTTGGGGGCGCTCTGTCAGGATTTTATATATACCGATTTTGTTCAGTTTACCAGCATTTTAACAGCCATCTATTATTTTGTCGATTATCTTCATGAGTGTGGAAATATTAGTGAAGAAGAGCAGAACGTGATTAAGGATGACATCTTTGAATTTTATACTAAGCAATATTCAAAAATGAAAACCAGTTATCATGAAGCGCTGATATTTTCGGAGTTTCCGAATTTTAGTGCTCCGCATCGAGAAGCGTAACACCTTGTTTGTGGATAAAATGTGACTTAAAAACATCAGGCTTAAAGGCGGTAGAGGGATCAGGAATTTTGTTGAACCTACTACTGCCGCTCAACGATCTGTATGGTTCGCCTCAGTCGGTGTCCTCATGGGCCGAAATTGTTGAAATGGCGCCGATCGGGTATTCCTTATAGAGCCTTGTGGTTAACATACTGTTTGAATATTAACCACAAGGGGCACGAGGATTTTCGCAAAGGACACTAAGTTTTATCTATGAGCATATTTTTTTGTTGAAGCCAATATAATTGGTACGAAACTTCAGTAAAGCGTATTTGGGGATCGGATTCCCAAATTGGAAGAATAGCAAAATCATTTTCGCCTCGGTCTTGTGCCCTAACAGATTGAAAATAGGGAATATGATTTTGGTCTTAGTGGATGCTGGATATTCCGGTGATACTGATGCTACGACCAGTAGTGTGAGGCCACAAACCATGGCAAATAAATAACAGGTAAGTATTCGATAGTGAATGTGGTGGATTATGGATGTTTGGAATTTTAAAGACAAAGGGAAGGAGGCCCTTTTCATGGATCACTATGAATCATCTGATTGAATATCTGTTTGTTGATCGCGGTAATTCAGGAACGAAACTTTAGTGTCAGCACCTTAAATGCCTTTTACATATGGCAATAATTGCTAAATTTGCCTTACTTAATCGACAATAATGGAAAGGTTGCAACTTTGGTTTTATAAAAATGTACAACGTGTAGAAACGAAATTTAAGCGGTACATGTGGGATGATATACAATGGGAAAGCCGTCTAATAATTTTATTGGGTGCCCGCGGTGTGGGTAAAACCACTTTGATACTCCAGTATATCAAAGAAAATTTACCGATAAATGAAGAAACTATTTATGCCAGTTTAGACGATATCTATTTTTCCAAGTACTCACTGATACATTTTGCGGAGGAATTTGCAAAAAGAGGGGGAAAGTATTTGATTTTAGATGAAGTTCAGAAATACAATAACTGGGCTGTTGAAATCAAAAATATCTATGACAATTTTTCTGAAATTAAAATGATATTAAGTGGTTCTTCTACTATTGAAATACTTAAATCTGAAGGGGATTTGAGTCGAAGAGCCATATATTATAAGATGTCTGGTTTATCCTTTAGAGAGTTTTTAAACTATACGTATCATTTGGATTTGGAGGTATTTACCTTAAGTAATATTTTAGAAAATCATTTGGAATTGAGCTTGGATATTAATGCCAGGATTAAGCCAATTAAAGAATTTGAGGCATATTTAAACTATGGATATTACCCTTTTTTTAAGGAAGATATTGAAACTTACCATAAGCGAATAGCGCAAATAATCAATACCGTTTTAGAAGTTGATATTCATAATACGCATTCCATCGACAATAATGCAACGTATAAAATCAAAAGACTTTTGGCAGAAATAGCTGAGATGGTGCCTTTTAAACCGAATGTAAAAACGCTGAGCGAAAAAATAGGCATTTCCAGGGATTCATTAATCAAATATTTAAAGTTGCTTGAAAAGGCAGATATCATTAAAATGCTTTATAGCCAAACAAAAGGAATGAGTGCTTTAAACAAGCCTGAGAAGATATACCTTAATAACTCCAATATTGCCTTTGCACTAAATACACAAATAAATACCGGAAGTTTAAGGGAAGCTTTTTTCGTGAATCAGTTAAATCTGAAACATAATTTGAGGTATTCAGGCGTAGGAGATTTTGTGGTAGATGATGCCTTTACTTTTGAAGTTGGGGGACGAAGCAAAGCCAAAAGTCAAATTTCAAGCGTTGAAAACAGCTGGGTCGTTGCTGACAATCTGGAAATTTCTGTTGGAAACAAAATACCATTATGGCTTTTTGGATTTAATTATTGATTTGATCTTGTGCTTAATACCTTCTAATTATCCTTGTAACTTCGAATTTTAACCACAAGGGGCGCGAGTATTTTCACAAAAGGCATAATGTTTTCCATTTGAGCATATCAATTTGTTCAAGCCAATATTTTGGATTCCAAGCTATAGTGTGGTGTATTCCTACTATATTGAAATTGAGAATCCTGGCATATTCATAGGCAATGGAGTTTTGCGGCATACTCAAATATTGACTAATATTGTGTACTATGAATGAATTGATCGCAAACTTGTCTCCAGGATTGTTTTGGGATGTAGATTTAAAAAAAATTGATGAAGAGAAGCATAAACCCTATATTATACAGCGTGTCCTAAGTCGTGGAAATGTTTTGGATTTCAAAAATATTACTTCTTTTTATAAGCAAGAAGAGCTTAGGGGTGAGATAAAAAAAATCCGGTCCTTAGATGTGAAGAGTGCGAATTTTGCCGCTTTTTATTTTTCTATTCCAAAAAATGAAATGCTATATTTTACAAAGAAGCGCTTTCCCGGCAAACACTGGAATTACTAATGAAACTGATGGAGGACAAGACCTTTGTTTCTTTTTCTTTGGCAGGAGGAACAGCTTTGGCCTTACAAGTTGGGCATAGAATATCAATAGATTTGGATTTTTTTACTACTGAGGTTTTTGATGAAGATAGCTTAAAAAATCATCTTATAAGCAAGTATCGTATGCAGTTAACTAGCATAAATGACAATTCATTAAGCGGAAGTATTGGAGGAATTAAAATTGATTTTTTGGCACATCAATATTCTAAATTAGAAGGGGATCAGACATTGGAAGGAGTAAGGCTTTGGAGTTTAAAAGATATTGCGGCCATGAAATTAAATGCCATATGCAACCGGAGTTGTAAAAAGGATTTTTGTGATCTTTTTATTTTGCTGAAAAAATTCTCTTTACATGAGATGCTTGGTTTTTATGGAAGCAAATATGCTCAGAAAGATATGATGATGGCAGTTAAAAGTCTGGTTTATTTTGAAGACGCAAATTCGGAACCTGAGCCAATTTGGATTAATAACCGTGTGACTTGGGAAGAAATGCAATCAAGTATTATGGTTGAAACAAAAAAATACATTAGCTAGCGCCAACAACCTGGTTCATGGATCTTCCTATTTCTCTTTGGTCTTGTCGCTTCACAGATAGAAAATGTTGAAATGGTATTGGTCGGGTGTAACATAGTGAGCCTGGTGGATTCAGATGCTTTGAATTTTAACCACCAAGAGCACGAAGCTTTACTAACCTACCGCAGGCACAAAGGTACACAAGGCTATAATTCGAGTTTTGAACTTTAACCACAAGGGGCACGAGGATTTTCGCAAAGGACACTAAGTTTTATCTATAAGCATTTTTTTTGTTGAAGCCAATATAATTGGTACGAAACTTCAGTAAAGCGTATTTGGGGATCGGATTTCTAAATAGGAAGGACAGCATAATCCTTTTCAGCTCGGCCTTGTGTCCTTACAGATTGAAAATAAGTTGTGTGATTTTGGTCTTATTGGATGCTACGACCAGTTGGATTTTTCATTTCGACAAGATTCCTTCTCTGCCTTTACGCACTATCAAATGCTGCGAAGGAATGACGGTAGGGGTGGGCTATTCTATTAAATAAAGTATAAATCCGTCAAGCGATTTCAGGGAATTACAGGCTCATGACGATATTTTGTTTTCCGCGGCTGTTTTGTGGTGTTCCGCAGGAGTTTTGTAGCGTCCCGAAGCTGTTTTGTGGCTTCCGCGGTAATGTCATGGCGTCCGAGGTAATATATGAGCGGGAAATTACATGTAGTTGTGTTGGTACAGGTGGTGTGATTATTTTATTTGCATTTAGTAAAACTCTTTAAATGGCTTAAAAACGCGCTTTACCAACAGAAAGGAGCTTGATTTTAATTAAAAAGTAGTGTAAAAAGAGAGAAAGCATTGAAATGTACCTTTCAATGCTATTGGGGACATAAATATGATCATCTTAATTCTGTTTGTACTTGCTTGAGTATCCTTTCAGACACTCGGGTTCACGCCAAAATTCAGCTTTGCCATATAATCGGATTTCATCTACTGCAAATTTCAGATGGGTAAAAGCTCTGTCACGCAGGTTTTTTTCTGCACTGGCTTTCTCCTGGCCATTATTGTTTAGGGCCAGGAGATCGCTTAAGATAGCGGCAAACGTGGCTGCCGTATCCAACTGTGTAAGGTCGAAATAACTTACCCAATCAGCCCTGCCTCGCCGGCAGGCGGGCTTATTCTTTTGCTCCTGATTGCGTTAATAGTTCATTGCGTCTTGCTACTCCCGAAAAAACGGGACAGGTATGCGCAGATTTATTGCCTTGTCATGGGCAAACCTGCCTTGCCGGTAGGCAGGAATAGTTTAGGCTAAGGTGAACAACTTATTTCGACAATGTTCCTTAAACGTTACGTTCAAAGAAAGAAGTTGACTAAATTCCCGGCGCAACGGCAGTGACATCAGACCGCCTTGTCAGTGAGGCAGGGGATCTCGTTGAAGTTACCAGAGCAACTCAACATCACACGTCATTCCTGCGAAAGCAGGAATCTTGTTGAATGAACTACGGCAGCTCGATAATCTTTATGTTTCACCTCGGCCTGTGTTTCCTTATAGACCGAAAATCATGGTTTGTGAGGACACAAACCATGGCGAACAAAGGTATTTTTTTTGCCGGAAAGCAATATTCGTCAATTCCGTCAACTTATTTCGTAATAAACCCCTGGCCTTAAAAATTGGGCATAGGATATCAATATATTTAGATTTTTTTACTACAGATACATTTGATTCAGATCGTTTAAAAGATCATCTGATATCCAACTATCATATGCAGGTAAATAATATACATGCCAATAGCTTAGGAACCGTAAAGAAATGAATTACCCAAAGTGATCATTCTTTTTCCTTTCTACTATGTTAAAATTTTCGACCATAGCGTTGCTATGCTTTCAAATTTATGCTTTGCCAGCCTGCCGCAGACAGGGATAAAGAAAAAATAATTGAGCAAAATTTGCGCAACATATTTAATTACAGTTCCTTAAGGTCGTAGGACCGCTGCGCTAATCCTACGACCAGGGGGGGAGGAAGTCAAAATGGGGAAGTTATTTTGGAATTTTTCCTAAGCTCAGATATATATCATGATAAACAGCGACACCATTTTCTAAGGAAAAAAACTTTTCTGCTGTTTTTCTGATTTCTAAAGGGTTTGATCTTACCAATTCCTTCAATTCTAAAATGCTTTTTTTATAAGCCTCTTTTTGGAAATCCCTGATAATTATTCCGTTCTCCTGTGTAATAAGCTCTTCCACATCTCCCCACCCGGAGTTTGTAATTACCGGCTTGCCCATAGCCATAATTTCTCCCATTTTTGTGGCCGATGACGCCTTTTTTGAATATGTGGGTATGATAAAAAATATGGAGGCAGATGCAAGGGCAATATGTTGAGGAACATCCTTTCTCGCTGCTGATGTGACAATGATCTCATTTTCATGATAATCCCTCTTCATGAGTGCCTTGTGCAACACTTCCTGATCTTTGGTAACAAACAAAAATTTAAAATTCTTTGCCCCTTTGAGCTTTGAGCTTTGAGCTTTGAGCTCTTCATAGAAATCCAACATTTCATCAACCATATACCAGGTGCCCAATGATCCAAGATATAGCAAGACAAAATCTGATGCGTTAATGCCAAGGGATTTTCGCAACTCCATTGTTTTCCCTTCTTCTATCGTTTCTGGATTGAAATGATTTAAATCAACGCAAGTGGGAATTACTGAAATTTTATCTTGGTTGATGTCTTTAATTTTCCAATTCAATATTTCTTTTTTTGCATTTTCTGTAAGCGAAACTACCGCATCGGCCTTGGAAATAAATTGACTCTCCTTTTTCTTAAAATAATTGTACACCCAGCGAAATATTGGATTTTTGAGACTCCAAATCTTACCTTCCACGCGTTCATCAGCCCAGAAACCCCGCATATCGAAGATGAATTTCACGCCATATTTACGTTTGGCCCATAAGCCAATCAGGCTGGTGATGTAGCTACGGCAATGGATGATGTCGATATGTTGTGATTCCAGTATTTTTTTCACCTCCCTTTTCAATAAATAAAGATCATATAAGGTAGATAGTACCGGTGGTGATTTGTGGTATTTCAGAGCGACGACTTTAAGTTTGTATTGTTTACGGGCAAGCTTCGAGCCTTGAGCTCCGAGCTCTGAGTTCTGCTCTTCATAAGCTCCGTCAAAGGAGAATGTTTTAAAATCGGAGAGTTTTTCAAAACTAACAACCGTAATATCGTGCCCTTTTTCAGCAAGGCCATTCAGGTAAGGCAATATTTGCGATTGACCGAGAGGATCGGTGAGTCCGTCGTAAGTGAGGTAGAGTATGGAGCTATTCAAAGCTGATTTTTTTTATAAAATAAGGGATTTCAAATAAGAAAACGAATTTCTATGAAAAGCGATAGTAGGATGATGCGAAATTGAAAGGAAATAATATTTAAGGGAAGATAAACTAGAATGGGATCTGGATAAATGATTTGCCAAATATAGATAGCGATGGGCTTTAAAGGAGGCTTCTTGTTTTTCAAATGAATTTTGAAATGAGTGATTCTGAATTACATACGAGATATTTTTTTTGATTCGCCTTATAAGTAGGTCTTTTTTAAAGTTGATCACACTCCTTCCTGAATGTTGCACCATGAATGCTGAGATTCTATTAGAATACCTCAATGTGTATAAGCAGGCCAACTCCATCCACAACACATAATCCTCGGAGCCAATTAAATCCGGATCGTTATTAAATTGATGTTTTTGGATAATATCTTCTCTTACAAACACACCAATACAACTCAAATGATTGCCTGTGATCAAAGAATTATTGATATCTCCTGTGCGCTTATTTTCTCTTCGTATTACTTTTCCTCGATCATCTTTTATTTCATAAGCCAGGTGTAGCCATTCAGGATGATCATTGGACTGTATGACTTTTAATGCCTCTTCAAAATAATGCGGATAAAGCCGGTCATCGCTATCCAGGAAAGTTATGTATTCGCCATTGGCCTTTCCAATCCCATAATTCCGTGCTATGGCTCGTTCTTCATTTTCCTTTTTGAAATACCTGATTCGCTCATCTTCGAAGGAACCTACGATTTCTTGCGTATTATCAGTACTTCCATCGTCCACAATGATCAGTTCAAAATTCCGATAATTCTGATTAAGCACAGATTGGACGGTTTCAGGAATCCTGTTTGCGCGGTTGTAGGTGGGAATGATAATAGAGAAAGTAGGAGTCATTTATTCAGGGATAAAAAAAAATCCTTCCGTCATTATTTGTATTCAATGAATTGACTGGTTTAAATTTTACTTCTGCAAATATAAAAAATCATATTTTAATTTTTTAGTCATTGTTTATATCACTATAAACAAAGCTATATCTATTTTATTGCTCATTTCTTGCTATTGTTTAGGAGATAAATTACAATCAATAGGCTACAAATGCTCGACTGATAAATGGCGATTCAGTTTGGAAAACATAACGTTCAGGGAATCAATTCCAGAATAGATATAATATTTCGGGATTTAGTTCCTATATTGTTATAGTTTTAGAAAATAGGAATTTATAAAATGATCACAAGAACATTAGAAAAAGCTATAAAAAGTAAATTTTTTGGAGGTAAGGCCATTATGCTAATTGGCCCCAGACAAACTGGAAAGACAACACTTATAAAAAAGATATTAGAGGCGCACCGGAAGGAATCGTTAATATTAGATGGCGACGACCCAAGTACACAATCTATTCTCACGCGACCAAATCTTCAGCAATTAAAGCAGATAATTGGTAGAAATAGAATTGTGTTTATAGATGAAGCGCAACGCATACATGAAATTGGGCTTACAGCAAAGATAATAGTTGATCAGCTTCCTGAGGTTCAGCTTATTTTGAGTGGCTCATCTGCATTTGAGTTAGCCAACCATACCAACGAACCACTGACAGGGCGGAAGTGGACGTATCAACTATGGCCGGTGTCGTGGCAAGAATGGCAAGATTATGTTGGATATGTGAAAGCGGAACAAGACTTGGAAAATAGATTAGTGTTTGGCTTCTATCCTGATGTTTTAAACCATCATCCGGAGGCGGAAATTGTACTCAAAGAGCTCACAGAAAGTTATTTATATAAAGATGTACTAATTTTTGGCAACCTTAAAAAGCCCACAGAAATCCAAAAATTGTTACAGGCTTTGGCATATCAGCTAGGAAATGAAGTATCAAATAGTGAACTGGGACAAATAGTAGGAGTCGATCCAAAAACAATTGACCGTTATATTACTATTCTGGAACAAGCTAAGGTTGTTTATCGTTTGGCGCCACTTAGCAGAAATTTGCGTAACGAAATAAAAAGCAACCGTAAAGTATATTTTTATGATAACGGTGTGCGAAATGCGATCATAGGTCAGTTACAACCGTTGGCAATCAGGCAGGATGTTGGCCCTTTATGGGAAAATTTTTTGATAAGTGAACGATTAAAGGCTGTTCAGTACCATCAGCTAAGCCTGAACTCATATTTTTGGAGGACACGCCAGCAACAAGAAGTTGATTATGTGGAAGAAAAGGACGGGCAGTTTTTTGGTTACAAGTTCAAATGGAATGAACAACGTAGAGTAAAGTTCCCTAAAACATTTACTGAAGCATATAAAAGCAACAATTTGATAGTCAATAGGGCAAATTTTAGGGATTTTATACTTATAGAATGATATCAAATCAGATAAAGGCGTTCGAACTTTTCAAACTCTGCAATCAAGGAAAACTTTTGAATACAATCATTCCCGTTTTGAAGGAGATTTTGGCGGAGGGATTTATAATTCTGATTCAGCTCCGAAATGATGGTTTTAGCAATCGGATTTGCCCGCTAGTACGTGGGAATGATGATGGAAAAACGAATATTTCTCAACTAAAAATGTCATTAAATGAAATCGTCAGTTGATCAAAGAAGGTGGGTACATCGCCTTCAGTATATTGCTCGGGGACGTCAAAACGCCCATCTTTTAGTTTATAGGCAACTACGACTTGCTTATCGGGATCTATCAGCCAATATTCCCTGACCAAGTGTTTTTGATACAAAAATGCTTTGACAGATTTATCTCTAAATTCTGTAGAAGGGGATAATATTTCAATAATCCAGTCCGGAGCTCCTTTTGCCCCACGATCATCTAACTTGCTTTGGTCACAAAAAATAGAAATATCAGGCTGTACGACTGTTTCAGACAAATCATCTTCTACAAATCGCACATCGAATGGCGCTTCGTAGACTTCGCATGTTTTCCCTAAAAGATAATTTCCAATAATCCTGGACAAGTGGCCACTTATTTTTTGATGCTTTCTTTTCGGCGCCGGAGACATATTTTTCGGATCGTCACCAAATTCCAAAGGGTATAATTTCCCTCCTATGATTTCCCAACGTTTCCCATCGTCCCAGGTGAGGTAATCCTTATAGGTATATTTTTTATTTACATCCAGAGCAGGCATGTTAAATTCAATTGTAATGCAAGATATAAAGTAATACTAAGTAAGTCCATTAAATCAATATCCGATCTATAAATATCGAAGACAGTGAATAGTATTTCATTTAATTTTAACTTGATGGCATCTCTAATAACTCTATCTTGTTTCCCAACTTGTTCTTTTTTCCAACTACTCCATTATCAAAATACTCATTTAGTAAAGGTAAGTTCTTTATTTCCCTTTTTTAAATTACGGATTCGTGCATCTGTCAAGGAACCTACAATTTCTTGGGTATTATCCGAACTTCCATCGTCTACAATGATCAGTTCGAAATTCCGATAATTCTGATTGAGCACCGATTGAATGGTTGCAGAAATTCGAGTGGCCCGATTGTAGGTGGGGATTAAGATGGAATAATTAATGGATTTCAATGTAAGCAAATTTTTCCCTTTGTCTATTTATCTATTGCTTGACACCAAAATTTCATAACTCCATACCTATATTCTTCATTTTTGATCTCAAATCCGGCGCTTGATAATAGGTCTTTCATTTCATCCCGGTCAAATTCAGATACATGATCTGCATCGGTATAAACTAAATCCGTATTGACAAGTGGTCTAAATAAGTTTAGATGGTGGCATTCAAAATCCGGGACTTCTACATATATAAACTTGGTATATTGATATACTTTTTCAAGAAGCTTTTCTGGGAACTCGATATGTTCTAAAACATGAGAAAGAATCGTTACGTCAAACGATTCTTTATTTTTATCTAAATACTTACTTGCATCGCCATGAATGGCGTTAACTTTTTGCTTTGAAAATTTTTGTGTTACAATTTCGATGGCATTGCTGTCGTGGTCTATTGCTGTGATCCTTAAAGACTTTTCTATTACTTTTTCTATAACATGACCTTTTCCACAACCGATATCAAGTATTGAATGGCCTTTCTCTAAATTAGCAATTAAAAAATCACCTTTGTCATCTGGCCAAACGGAAGCTTTATGGATTTGTTCATGAGCCAAACGCGAGAAAATCCAAGCCAGGTCTAAATAGAGTCTTAATTTCTTACCAGATGTAAGAAAAAACATTGAAGCATTAATCTTATAAATTATAGAAAGCAACCAGTTTCTCCTTTTATTTCTCTTTAGTTTTAGCCCCATTTATTTATATAAGTTAATTGTCCTTCCCAAATTATCCTGAAGGTGTATATGAAAAGTAAATTTATCATCAAATATAATTGCCAATGACTAACCGTTCACAACCTTGAATTATTGCTTCGTTTTTGGATCTCCGTCTGCCGGTGAGGCCAATAACCAAAAATGAAGGCACTGTCAGGCCAGAGGACATATTTAAATGGTATGATTTTTCAGCATTCATAGTAATTAATAATGTAAATTTTGAAAATTTTATTCGCTTGTAATAATCAGAATTTATGTTATATAGTATAATCGTGCTTATAGGGTGTACGACACTTTTGCAATAAATGTAATAAAGCTGAAATTTAAAAGAAACTATGGAAACCAAGGAAGAGAAAAAAATTCGAATCAAGTACCAGATTTCTGAGAGGTATGATGAAATGAATAAAAGGAAAAAAAGTGAAGAATAATCTTTAAAATATGAAGGATAGTATAACAAGG
>SDBV01001032.1_pt1 | contig 41068 bp, 24 predicted proteins | sample 2277081 | NCBI WGS metagenome assembly SDBV01 (sample SAMN10402039, study PRJNA504765) | marine sediment metagenome | isolation source: marine sediment core GS10_PC15, 223 cmbsf | place: Arctic Ocean: Southern Knipovich Ridge | collected 2010
TGTTCATGACATCGCAATCACTTGTGGCGCTGTCCCAGAGCAGGAAATCGGCAGTATGTCGCACCGTTAATACGGCATGATCCATACCTGCCGCCTTGATCGTGTCAACCCATTGACGAACATCCAGGTTTGTGGGTGCAAAAACGCTTGGGTCTTTTGTCGTGGGGCCTTCGAACCCTTCATACTGGTTCGAGTTGTAGCAGAGAAACGCGCCGTACTTGAATTCCGCCCATCGCTTCATCAATGGATCGTCTTTTGTCAGGGCCGGATGATGATGCTTCGACATCTTGATCTTATACGTCGCCGTCACCTTCCCGTTGTCTGTAATCGTGATCTCGCTGTCGCCGTTATCGAGCCGCTTCTCGGTAACTGTGATACCTTCTTCGGCAAGAACAGGAGTAATGGAAACAACGGCTACTGCCATAATCATCAAATAAGATCTTTTTCTTGTCATCATTTTCTTTCCTTCTGAGCCTGTTGCACAATGATTGTCGAATCCAACCGTTGGATTCGATGGCTGTCAGAGACAGACGGCTCGATTCTCTGTCTCCCATAAACGTTTGTTTGGCATTTACTTGTTACCTGAACCTATTCAACCACAAACCAGGTAAATCCTTCGGCTTCGATCTCAACGGGGATCTCAACCGTGTAATCGCGGGCCAGGTTATATGTTTTTGGTTTGCCTTCCTGTTGGCGGATCTTTGCTGTTTTGGTAAGGCCGGTATAGTAGAGATTAGCCTTGATCGTGCGTTTGACCTTTTCTTTAAGCGGGTTGAACACGACGAGCATACCTTTTTCCTTGAGTTTCGGATTGGCGTGCAACATCCAATCGATATCCTGTGCATCACAACGACGGCCGTGAATGAGGTCGCTTTCCAGAATGCCGCGATACTTTTTGTACCAGTCAACATTCCGCTTGACCATATCCCGGACACGATCCGTATCATAGAGTCTCGGTCCACGATAGCAGGCCTGAACGCCCATGGCCAGGTTACTTTGTATCATCCGTTCGTAATGATCGATATGCGTGTCAAGTGGTTCGATCGTCGCGGCTGCTCCTCCGCCATGGTATTGCGTTAGCGGTACGAACATCCAGCCCATGGACGGCGGCTTGGTCCAGGTTCCATCGTAAATATTCTGGCGGGTGTGCATGAGCTGCTCGGCTCGCGGCAGCGACCAGTTCCATTCGCGATAGCCCATGCTCGACTTGTTTGATCCATTCATGAAATATAAGTCAGGGACATTAAGAAAGATGCCCCTGGCGCGACACCATTTATAGTAATCGCTGATAAGCTTCCATTGCAGCCATTGTGAACTTTCGTAGCTTTTATGATCATGATTGGTCGCATTACAAAAATCGCCCGGATAACTCCCGTCATGTTCCAGAAAATCCATTCCGGTTTTCTCATAAAAATTGTAAAGCACCTCGAAGTAGTACTTTCCCCATCCACTGACAAGGCATGGAGACTGGCCGAAGACTGGCGATTCACCGGGAAGCGGAATGATGTCGTTACCACCACCTGCGCTGCCACTTGCCAAAAGCGAATACCCGCCAATTCGAAGACCTTTTGAATGAGCATAGTCAGCATATCTCTTCATCTCTTTAAGATGCGCCTCGCCTTTGTTTCCAATACTGAAGCCGCTGCCGAATGTCATAATAACCATCTCGAAGCCAACTTCGGCTGACTGATCGATTGCGTTTTTAACAGTCTCCCAGTCGGCGTAGCGTACGTGGTGCATCAGCGGATTTTCCTGTGTCCATGGAGCGATTGTGCGATACATCTTACTGCGGTACAAACCCTGCCGCTGGCGCTCGTACGAATCGTACGGCATTTCATAAACGCGAAAACTCTCAAACGTATCGCCGGCTTCAATAGGAATATCCGGCCCGTTTTTGGGCAGATACGTTTTGAGCAGGCATTTGGTTTTGAGCATGAAATTCACCTGAGAAGTATAGGCTTTGTCATAGCCCCAATGAATAACGCTAGTAGCTGTTTCAGGATAATCCCCAAAGAATTCATAATCACTTTCCACATGCATATTGGGACGTGTTTCAATGCCCGGTATCGTGGGAGAAGCTACACTCGAATCACGTTCAACGTATGCCAGAATTTCGCTGGTGAATGTGTCCAGATGAACCGGTATAGAACCGTAATTGTCAATGGTTAACCATTTGGACATCAAAGGTAAGCCATCATACAAATTGTAATGAATACTTACAGTAATCGCTGAATCTTCGGGGTTTTCGCTTTTAACCTTTTCAGCAGCGCCAAAGGCTGCATATCCCATAACCCTTAAGCGAACCAACTCGCCAAGGTGAGCTGTATGATCTTCATCGCCACCAGTATTACTTGATTTGCCGATGCGAACCAATTCGGGCTTGCCTTCGTTAACGTTAGGAATTGTAAATACATTTTCCCATATTCTGTCGTCTTGTGATGCCTCGCAAAATATTTTGTCTGGAGTTAATCGGACGCGTAAAGATATTGGTTTGCTTAAATCTGGCGCATTATCATCTTCAGCATATGCCCCAAACTGAAGATGAATCGCCCCACCCAGTATCTCTCCGGTAGCGTTACTCCACAGTTGAAACCGGTTATGACTAGGACGCACATGAAACTTGAGTGATGCCTTATTAGGCCAGATAAGAGCAATTCCCGGCCCCCAGCTTTGCGACTTATCGGTACCGGTATCGAATCGCGCCTGAACAATTTCAGTCTCAGGATCAAGTTTGCGCTCTGCATAAACACAAGTGTTTCCCAGAGTATAAATCTCGCCCATTTTACCTTCATTCATAAATGAGCTGCGTTCATTGAGATCTGATGTTTTAATTGTCCAGCCAGGATCAATATCCATGTCGGCAAATTTCTCTTCAAAGAGTAACTTGCGATTAGGGACAAGATTTGCGCCCTTAGGGAGTTTGTAGTCAAGCCGCAGATGCACACCCTTTGGTGGCCAGTTATAATCGCTATTATTACCTACAGGCTTATAGTCGAAACGTTTTTCAATAGGACCCGTCTCGAAACCAATAAACTGCATGGCTTCCTCATCACCTTTAAGAGCTGCGATTCTTTCAGGAGTTAAATACGCCCGGTTAGCCCATGGAACTTCAGAAAATCCACCAACCTTATAATTCGTACCGCTTAGAACGATCTCGGCTTCGGGGCTAAGCGCACGCAGGATTGACTCACCGGTCATCAGATTATCAAAGCCAACGGCCCCGCAGTTGCCGCTAACCCTGAAGACACGCCGGATGAGCCCATTGGACAAGATGATGTTCTTATCATCGTCGCTGCGGTAAATCCCCGCCTTGTACGGCGAACCATCAATAAGCCAATCCTTTTCCGTATCGATGGCCTTGTATTTATCCAGCGAAGTTACTTGTGACACTGCATGGACGCTTAACGCCATGCAAACACTTACCGACATGATCAACACTAGTATTCTTGACATTTTACCCACTTTAAACACCTTCCATTTCAAACGTTGGTTCAAAGATCCTTTATTAGTTTTCAAACAACTGAAATTCCGATATCGTCGGCACATCCGTAGCTTCTTGTATTTCAAGACGGAAAATGCGAGCTTTGACCTTGTCGAAAGTGATTTTCTTCTTGTCGCCAATCGTCGTACCGGCAGCGACTGTCTTCCATTCGTTACCCACCTTCGCCTTAATCTCAAACTTGCGAGTTCGATCGTATGGACTATCATCGACGATTGCCTTAACTATTTCGCGATCGGCACCCAGATTGATCTCTAACCATCCATTTCTCGAACCGTCAGGGGCTCCCCAGATCGTGCCGAAATCGCCGTCATTAGCATGTTGTTGTGACAATTCTCGCCCGGTCCATTCGCCGGAAACGGTAATGGGTTTGCCCATGGAGATCGCCACCGGATCAGGTACTGCCACCGGGGCCATTGTCATTGCATCTTTGTCAAGTGTCAGCTCTACAATGGTAGCCACCGGTTGCTGAGATGCTTTCGGCACATGAACTATCCATTTATCTGACTTCGTATCGACAGTAACCGGCCCGCCGGTCATCAAACGCGCGGAGTTTATCTTTGCCGGCAATGCGGGTAATGTAATGGAGTTGTTTTCCCATTCCTGCACAAACAGAAAGACTTTCTTGCCCTTTCGTGTGGAAACGATCCTTGATATCGGTGGCAGCGGTGGGTATACGCTCATTCGTGCGGCCGTGTTACTTTCATTCGGCAGATAAGGACCGCCGCGCGTCCCATAGACGGCTTCGCCGTTAGTTTTCAGCCAGTCGCCAATCTCCAACAGCCTTTTTACGTGCTCCGGATGTATCGTCCCATCCGGACGCGGGCCGACGCCGAGCAGAAAGTTGCCGTCACGGCCGATACACTGGATCAGCCTGTTCAGTAAAACAGACAGAGGGCGAGGATCCACCGGCGGCACCCAGGCCCAACCCTGTTTGTTGAGAGTCAGACAACGGTCCCATGCCTTTTCCATATAGAACTTACCTAGCACCCACTCTCTGGCCTGGTAGTCACCCACCGCATCCGGCGCATCATAAAAACTGCCGGCCTGTTTACAGTACGGCCCATCGGACCGAGGGAATGCATCGACTCGATTGCCGATCAAAGTTTCCGGCTGAAGTCGGCGAAGGAAACCGTACATGTCACGCCCATATTCATGTGTCCATGAAGCATCCCAATTATAGTCAAACCAAATACAACCGATGGGCCCGTAATTGGTGAGTAGTTCCTTGAGCTCGACCTTCATGGTCTTGATGAATTCCGTCAGGTCTGCCCCGGCATTGGCGCTATACGCCTTATCGTAATGGTCGGCAATTGTGAAATAAATGCCAAACCGGACTTTACTCCCGCGTGATGCCTCGGCAAGTTCCTTGATGAAGTCGCGACCGAAAGGAGTGTTCATCACATTATATTCAGTTCCTTTCGTGTCCCACATGCAAAACCCGTCGAAATGCTTGGGGATGATCACCGAATAGCGCATGCCGGCGTCTTCGAAGATCTTGATCCATTCTTTCGCATCAAAACTCTCGCCTTTGAACTGCTTGTACAATTGGTCGTACTTCTCGGGGCCATACTCAGCTCGGCTGAAGGATATCTCCTTCCCGATCAGACTGGATGGATTCCAGCAAAGCATTACGCCGAATTTTGCATCGCGAAACCACTGAACGCGGGCGTCATACTCTTCCTTTGTTTCATGGAACGGGTCGAAGCCCTGCTCGGCGGCAAGCGAGTTCGTCTCGGGGCGTCCCGTGAACAACAGGGTTCCTGCAATGGTCACAAGTATCAAGTGCTTGAGTTTCTTCATGCTATTCACTCGGTCGTCTCCTTGGCTTTGAACTTCACCACGTAGGCTCGGGCCGGGTCGCAGTGGCGGGGATTGGGGATCAATAGGAAGTCGTCGGCGATGATCGGGTCGAGATCTGCGCCTTCGAGCAGTTCGATGTCGGTCAACCGATCGTCGAAAAAGTGCACGATCGGTCGCCAACCCCGTTGCGACCCGTTGGTGTTGATCGGCCGGAACGTGTCCGCTCCTCGATTCGGCCTGATCGTGAACGTATACACGCCGTTGAGCTCCGCGAGCGTCTGGTCCCAAGCCTTGGGAGCCTTGGCCATGGTGGCCGACCATTTCGGATCGCCGTACAACGCAACCGTATCACGATCGTGGAGCAATCCGGCTCCGTCAAGCCCCGTCAAGCCGGCCGTTTTCGCTTTCTGGCCAACGGCAGCCGGACGAACCCTGGTTCCCGGTCGGACTTCGGCCGTGGCCAACTCGGGAAAGCCGCTCAGCAGTCGGTGCATCAAGGCGTGGTGGTTTGCGCGGAAGGCTTCGGCCAGCGTATATCGGCCGGGCTGCTCCACGAAATAGTCGAGGCAACCCCAGCCCATATAGCCGAACCACGTGGGCACCGTGTAGCCGATCATCTGATGCACGCCGACATCGTTCATCCAGGCCAAGGCCATGGCGTCCGGGCCGTCGATATGCCCCATCAGGCAGTTCCCAATCGGTAAATAAACCTTCGGGTTCGGCGAATCGATCTCGATCGTTCGCCCGGCCGTGTCCAGCCCGACCATCTGCCCGGCCTTCGACACGAACCGACCGTTGCGATAGCTGAATCCGATCATCCAATCCCGCTCGGTCGCATGGCCGGAGGTGACGAACAGATCCGCCCGATAGTCGTTCAGCGCGGCCACCAGCGCGGCCGTCGTGTCGTCGGGCCCCTTGCCTTGGATCGCCTTGCCCCCGGGCTGCTTCCGCACCATCTTGTTTTTGACCAACTCATCGTACCACACGCCCTGTTGGCACATTTCCATCGCAAGTTCGGTACCCGAGGCAACCTTCCGCACCACCAGCGGCCGCGTATGCTTTGCAATCCGCAGCGCCCCCGTCTGGTCATAACCCGTCAGGATTCCCCAGAACGTGTCGCTGTACGGATCGTCGTCGTATCTGCGAGTCAGCGTATGAACGTCCGCCACAAACTGCCGCGTCACCTCGGTAGGCCGTGCAACAAAGCAGGTGTACCGCGGGTGTAGATCTCTTAACTCTGCAAGCGTATCGGTCACGGCTTGGTCGTAACGGACCACCTTGGCGCTATGTTTCTTCACCAACTCATCAACAACGTCAGTCCAGCCGTTCGATTTCGCGACCACGACCACGTAGTCGGTCGCAAGTGCTGTGGTTGAGCACAAAGCAACGGCCAAAGCAAACCAAAGCGTACGCATCGCGGGGCCTCGTGGGGTGTTCAAGTGGATCAAGTGAGCATGCGCCATTCTCCCGCAAAGCGAGACAATCTGCAACCGTTTCGGCCGTCACCACCGGGCTTGTCCCGGTGGAACGCTGATTGACCACTAACTTGCGAGCCCAAATAACACCGCCCGCCAATCTGGCCCGCCGCTGAAGGCGGCGGGCCAGATTGGCGGGCAACTTGGGGGGGTAGGTCGTGTGCTAGTGGTCAATCATCGCTCCACGGGGACGAGCCCCGTGGTGGCGTTTGTTATGGAGCCTACCAGAAGTACAAGTACAATGCCGCCACGGTTCCCAGGACGGCTACGGCACCGACGTTGAAGACGGCCGACGTCTTCAGCGACACGTCGCCGGTGAAGACGGCCTGTTGGTCTTTCTCTTCGGGTTTCGATAGCAGACTGATGACAATCAGAAACAGACAAAGCACGCCGAACGTCAGGGCCATTCGATTCAAGAACCCGGTCTCCCATCCCGCATAGAAAAGAATGAACTTGTAGTAGGCCGACAGCGGGATCGTCAGCAGGACGACCGTCAGTGCGGCGCCGCTGGTGGCGCGCTTCCAGAACAGGCCGAACAGGAAGATGGTCAGCACGCCCGGAAAGACGAAGCCCGAGTATTCCTGGATGAATTTGAAGATCTTACCCAAGTCGGCGACCGTCGGCGCGATGCTCACGGCCACGATCAGGGCCACCGCCGTGGCGATTCGCCCGACCAGGACCAACTCGCGTTGCGAAGCGCCGCTGCGGAGCAGATTGCGGTAGATGTCCATCGTGAAGATGGTGGCTGCGCTGTTGGTCATCGAGTTCAACGACGAGACGATGGCCGCCACCAACGCGGCTACGATCAGCCCCGTCCAGCCGACCGGGATCAACTCGCGGATCAAGGTCGGGAAGGCCTCGTCGCGCTCGGTAATCAGTTCGGCACAAAGGTCGTAGGCGATCATCCCGGGCAGCACGATGATGATCGATACGACCAGCGAGAGGAAGGCGGCGAAGAGCAGCCCGTTTTGGGCCTCCTTGAGACTCTTGGCGGCCAGCGCGCGTTGGATGATGTACTGGTTGCAACCCCAGTAGCTGATTGCCGCGATCCACAGCCCGCCGAAAAACACGCCGGTCCAGGGTAGTTCGTCATGGGTGGCCGGCAGTACGGTGTGGAACTTCTCGGGCGCCTTCTCCATGAGCGTGCAGAAGCCGGTCACGATGCCTTGGCCCTGGCCGATCGCGTCGAGCCCGAACCAAGTGACTATCAATCCGCCGGCAATCAGCACGCTGACCTGGATGAAGTCGGTCCAGGCCACGGCCGCCAGGCCACCGTAGATCGTATAGATGGCCGACACCGCGGCCAGCAAGATTACGCCTTGAAGAATGGGGATCCCCAGCACGGTTTTCAGCGAAATGGCCCCCAAGGAAAGCACCGAGGTGAGATTCACAAACACGTAGACCAGTAGCCAGAACATCCCCATGGTGGTCGCGACGTTTCGGTCGAACCGTTTCTCGAGAAACTCGGGCATGCTGTAGATTTTCATCTCGAGGAAGGCGGGCAGGAAGAACTTGGCCACGATGACGATGGCCACGGCCGCCCCGATCCAGGAATAGGAGATCACGGCGATCCCGCTCTCGAAGGCGGTGCCGTTCATGCCGATGAGCTGCTCGGTCGAGATATTCGAGGCGATCAGCGAGCAGCCGATGACCCACCACGGCAGGGCCCGACCGGCCAGGAAGAAGTCGTCAGCGTTTCGGTCATGGTCCTTCGGTTTGCGAGAGACCCACAGCGCGATCCCGAGCACCACCACGAAATAGCTGAAGAATACGATGTAATCCAGGTTGGAAAATTCCTGCATGGCTCTCCCGCTTTACGGTGTAAGTATCCCCAAATCGGGCCACCTTCAAGTCATCCTATGATCCCGGCTGGCCCCTGCCGTGTCAAGCAGGGCTCGCGGGGCATTGAGAAAGCGCGTTTCCCGGCCCGGGCCAAATGGCCGGAGGATACTCGACATCCTCCCGTGCGAATGGTAGTATTGAGAGTTTCCATGTGAGTGTTCCGCCCTTAGTGATAGCGATTCGCTCAGGGTGGCTGGGACCTTTTGGTAAAGGGACTGATTATGAGAAGTTACGTGGTAGTTTTGGCTGTGTGTGGGTTGATGCTGGCCGGGTGTACTGACCCGCGGCGCCCGACGCAGGAAACAACCAAGATTGACAAGACGACGCCCGTTGCCTCACCGCACGGGATGCCCCAAGCAGTGCCGCACGGCATGGCGCCCGCGGCCGATTTGGGCCCCGAGGTGCGGCTGGCCGATCTCGTGCTCACGGCGCCCGAGGGTTGGGTTCGCAAGCAACCGCGGACCAGTTTCACCTTGGCCGAATTCGGTCTCCCGGCGGCCGAAGGCGATGAGCAAGATGCCCGGTTGACGATCAGCGTCGCCGGGGGAAGTATCGAGTTGAACGTCAATCGATGGCGGGGACAGTTCGGTGGTTCCCCGGACCAACAGCCGAAAGAGATCGAGATCGCCGGGCGAAAAGTCACGCTGGTCGATTTCTCGGGAACCGACCAGGGCCAGCACGGCACGGGCGCGCCGCAGGCACAGCAAGAAGGCCAACGCATGCTCGGGGCCATCATTCCATTGGGCCAACGGTTGGGATTCATCAAATGCACCGGACCGGAAAAGACTGTCGCGGCATACGCCGAACAGTTTGATGCTTATGTGCGCTCGATGAAGCCGTTTGAACAGAAGCCGACAACGGAAGAGCCGGTAGCTGAAGAACCCGTGCAAGAAGAGCCTGCGACCGAAGACCCGGTGCAGGAAGAGCCTGAGGTTGATGAGTAGGCGTTGCAAAGCCGCAAGCGGCTTAGGGTTCCTCGCGTGATGCTCGGATTAGTTCGGCGGCGCCCTGGTCGAGTAGCGCTCGGGCGACGCGATGGCCGAGTTCGGTCGGTGCGTCGATTTCGCCTTTGAGCGTGGTTTCAATGCTGCGGATGCCGTCGGGATGAACGACGCGGCCGGAGAGGGTGAACGTCTTGTCTTCCAAGCGACCCCAGGCGGCGATGGGCGCCATGCAGCCACCTTGCAACTCGGCCAGCGTGGTGCGCTCGGCGAGTACGGCCGCGTGCGTCGGTTGATGGGTCAACTGTTCGACGGCCGCCCGCGTGTTGTGGTCGTCGTCTCGGGTTTCCAAGGCCAAGGCCCCTTGGCCCACGGCGGGAAGCATCAGCGACGTCGGCAAGATCTGCGTAATGTTCTCGGCCAATCCGAGGCGTCGCAGACCGGCCTCGGCCAACACGATCGCATCGTAGTCGCCCGCGTCGAGCTTCTTTAATCGCGTGTCGACGTTGCCTCGGATGTCTTTGGTTTCCAGATCGGGTCGGGCATGCAACAGTTGGGACCGGCGTCGCAAGCTCCCGGTTCCCAGGACGGCGCCCGGGGGTAATTCCTCGAACGAAGCGAACTTTCGGGAAACCAGCACGTCGCTGACCGGCGCCCGCTCGGGCACGGCGGCCAAGCAGAGCCCGGGCACTTCGTCGGTGGGTAGGTCCTTGAGACTATGGACGGCCAAATCGACCTGATCGTCGAGCATGGCCCGTTGCAGTTCCTTGGTGAACACACCTTGGCTGCCCAAGGTGCCGATGGCCCCGACCTGTTGCCGATCGCCTTGGGTCGAAATGGGGACGAGTTGCACATCCATACCCAGGTCGGTCAAACGGGCGGCTACCCATTCTGCCTGCCAACGCGCCAAGTCGCTGGCTCGGGTACCGAGTCGAATTAACGTAGAAGAAGACATCTGTCACTCGCAAACAGGGCGGTAGTTGGAGCCGAAAACGATGAACTCGGCACCCCCAAGGTGGGCCGTACGGCTGATTCATCGGGCCAGTGCGACGGCTGCCGCACAAGGTGTCTATTGCCTGGGGCTGAAAACTCCCGGCGGCCACAAGCTACTGGTATAGTAGTGAAAAATGGCCGAGTTGCAAGCCCGACCGGCGGTTGCTGTCCTCGACCGGATAAGCTACACTTAATTCAACGTGGCATCGCTATCCCTTCCTCGTTCCGGCTCCTCCAAGGCAGTTTGATGAGATCCCCCTCTAAGGTAGAGACGACAGCCCCCATAAAGCGTGGCCTGCTGGGTCGCACGATTCATGCAATAGCCTCCGTGAAATTGGCCGTTGCGTTGCTGATCATTTTTGCGGTGGTGTGCATTGTGGCGACCTTTTTGGAAGCCTTTTGGACGAATACCGAAACCATCCAGTGGTACGTTTACGACGCCATCTGGTTCGTGGTCCTCTCGGGCGTTCTGGGCGTGAACATCCTGGCAGCTCTGTTGGTCCGCATTCCGTGGAAGGTTCGCCACCTCGGGTTCGTGATCGCACACGTCGGCGTGTTGGTGTTGCTGATCGGATCGCTGATGACTTACCTCGACGGGATCGAAGGTAGCGTGTCGTTTATGGAAGGCGAAACATCGGACAGTATGGTGATGTACCATCGCAGCCAATTGTCGGTTATTCGAGAGGATCAGGGCACGGAGACCAAACTGGGTTTCGAGCCGGGGCCTGTCGATTGGCGGCCGGGCAATACGCTGGACTTCGAAGAGAAGGACGGAGTCGGCGTGAAGATCCTGCAGTTCATCCGCCATGCTCGCGCCGACCAAAAGGCGACCTTCGTCCCCGACGACTCGAAGGACGCGAAGGACTCGAAACTGGAATCGGCCGTGTTGGTGGAATTGACTGCCGGCGACGACCGGCATGAGTTCTGGCTGCAACGCCGCAATCCCAGGCACGCGCGATGGACCGCTACCACAGCGGCCGGGCGGATCAGCGTCTCGTTGGGGTATAAGAAGCTTCCGCTGGGCTACTCCTTGAAACTGCTGGACTTCGAGCGGGGGGTCAACCCGGGCCGGAAGGGAAACGCTTCGTTCACCAGTACGGTCCAATTGATCGATACGAGTCGAAGTATCGACCCGCCTCAGAAAATCTCGATGAACCAGCCGCTAACGCACGGGAAATACACCTTCTACCAGTCGAGTTTCCATCAATTGCCCGGCGGTCAAGAGGCTTCCGTGCTGAGCGTGGCCTACGATCCGGGGCGTCTTTTGAAGTATTTGGGCTGCCTGCTGATCTGCGTAGGCATTTTCGTGATCTACTACATCCGACCGTTCATCGGCCGGAAGCCCGCTGCACAGGCCGCTGCCAATGACTAATTCGTGGAAGGAATGTTTGATGCGTTGCTTGATCGTTGCCTGGGTTGCCTTCTTGATGCTCGGTCTAGGTACGTTCGCCGCGGGCGCGTCGGAAGAGGCCTTTGACTGGGCGGCCTGGCGAGATCTTCCGGTCTTGGCCGAGGGGCGACTCAAGCCGCTGGACACGTTGGCCCGGGAAAACCTGCTGATGCTCCGTTATCGCGAGAGCTTTCGGAATCCCGATACCGACCGGAAGCTCAACGCCACGGCGTTCTATTTGGCTACGCTGTTCGATTGGCGGGGTTGGGATCAGGCTTCCGCAGATGCCAGCCACGCGGCATTGCCCCGGCACTATGATGATGGACACGAGCCGGACAAATGGGACCTCGCTCCCTTGCTTCGCGTGGATGGCGCCCCACTGCGCAAAGCCCTGGAGATCGAGGGGATGTTTGTCTCGCCGAAGGTGCTAAGTAACGCTCGCATCAAGTTGCCGGACACCGATGAAAGCACGTTCTTTGTCGACTGGATCGGAACGGTCAACAGGAAGGATCGAAAGGATCGCTCCGCCCTGGAAGAAAAGGGCATGGACTTGGGGAACAAGCTGGGAACCTATCGAGCCCACCGCATGGGACAGATGCTCAACCTGATTCCCGTTCAAGGAAGCAAGGACCAACATTGGATTTCGGTCTACGATCTCTTCGGAAGACGATTTCTCCAAGGCTCGGATTCCGCCGTCAAGATCAATCAGGCCAGAGATCTGCTGCTGAAGGTGAGAGACTCCTATCGCTCCGATGATGCGAAGGCGTTCAACGAGACTTCGGCGGAGTTTATTAATCTGGCGCGAGAATTGGGACCTCAGATGGGGAATTATCCGAATCAAGCTAAGATCGATCTCGAAGTCCTCTACAACCGCGTCAAACCCTTTCGGCTGGCATGGGTGTTTTCTTTGGCGGCGTTCGTTTGCGCGGTCGCAAGCATGATCTGGCAGCGACAGGCCGTCTATAACGTGGCCATCGCAGCCGCCGGGGCCAGCCTGGTGATTATGCTACTGGGATTCTGCGGGCGGGCCGGGATTACCGGCTGGGTGCCGGTGACCAACATGTACGAATCGGTCCTCTTCATGGCCTTCGGAACGATTATCTTCGGCCTGATCTTCGAGCTTCTCATCCGCAACCGCTACGTGCTGGGGGCCACGGCCATGGTGGCTGCGGTGGCGTTGATACTCGCGGATTTCACCCCCTCGGTCATCGACCCGAGGTTGCGACCCTTGATGCCTGTGCTGCGAAGTAACATCTGGCTGGCCGTTCACGTGATGAGCATCATGCTCAGTTATTCCGCTTTTGCGTTGGCGTTGGGGATCGGCAATATCACGCTTACGTTCTACTTGCTCGGCGCGAAAAAGAAGGAACAGATTCGAACCTTGAGCAAACTGACGCTCAAGTTGCTGCAAGCAGGCGTACTGCTGCTGGTGATCGGCACCATTCTCGGCGGTTTGTGGGCCGATTATTCCTGGGGACGATTCTGGGGTTGGGATCCGAAAGAAGTCTGGGCCCTGATCACCCTGATGTTCTACTTAGCCGTGATCCATGCCCGGTACGTCGGCTGGGTCAGCAACCTCTCCTTGGCCTTCTGGTCGGTCACCTGCTTCTCGTTCTTGGTGGTGATGGCCTGGTACGGCGTGAACTTCGTGCTGAACACCGGCATGCACAGCTACGGCGGCGGCGGCGGCGGGCAGCTCTACGTCTTCGGCACCGTCGGATTACAGTTCCTCTACGCACTCGCAGCCGCAACACGACACACCGCGTTCCCGTCACGCGTATAAAGCCGCGACCGTTGGTCGCGCCCCAGCGCCCGTAGTTGACAAACGCCGGGCGCGCCGTCATATTCAAGCGGTACGTTGCGTCTTGTATGTCCGCCCAAAGAACGAGGAATCCCCCCATGTCTTGCAGAGTCCTGCTGCCGCTTGCCATTCTGCTGAATCTGTCCGTTGTGTTTCTCGGTTTACCGCAAGCCGGCCGGGCTTCGGATCCTACGATCGACTTGGCCGGGCAGTGGAGCTTTCGGCTCGACGAGCAGGATCAGGGGATCGGCGAGAAATGGTTCGAGACGGCCTTGCCGGAGAAGATCATGCTGCCCGGCTCGACCGACGAGGCCGGGTTCGGCACCAAGACCACCGATCGCAAGGAATACTGGCTCAATCGCGTTTTCGAGTACGTCGGCCCGGCCTGGTATCAACGCGAGGTCGAAATACCCGAGGGATGGCAGGGTAAGCGGATCTCGCTGCACTTGGAACGTTGTCATTGGGAGACGCAACTCTGGGTCGACGGGCAACCGGCCGGGATGCAAGATAGCCTCTGCACGGGCCACCGGTACGACCTGACCTCGCTGCTGACGCCCGGAAAGCATCGCCTGAGCATTCGTGTCGACAACCGCATCAAGATCAACGTCGGCCCGGACGCCCATAGCACGTCGGACCACACGCAAACCAACTGGAACGGGATCATCGGTCGCATCGCGCTGCGTGCCACCGATTCGATCTGGATCGACGACATACAAGTCTATCCGGATCTGCAAGCCAAGCGAGCGACCGTTCGGCTGATCGTCGGGAACACGACCGGCAAACCGGGCCAAGGGAATCTGGCCCTCAGCGCGAAATTGGTCGACGGCGCCGGATCGCCGGTGACGGCCAATCGCAAAGGCCCGATCACCGATCAGGAAGAAACACACGTTAAGATCGAACTGCCCATGGGCGACGACGTGAAATTCTGGGACGAGTTTTCACCCAACCTTTACGAGCTGACCGTCTCGCTCTCGGCCGACGCGGAAGGGACCGCCTTGGCCGACACTCGGCAAGTTCGTTTCGGGATGCGGGAGTTTCGCACCCGGGGCACGCAGTTCACGATCAACGACCGGTTGACCTTTCTGCGCGGCACGTTGGAATGTTGCATCTTCCCGCTGACCGGCTATCCGCCCATGGAACCGGACGGCTGGCGGCGGATCATCCGGATTGCCAAGGCCCACGGGCTGAACCATTTCCGGTTCCACTCCTGGTGCCCACCCGAGTCGGCCTTCGTGGCGGCCGACGAGGAAGGCTTCTATTTCCACGTCGAAACGCCCGTCTGGACCATTTTGGGCCATGACCCGGTCATCGACGGGTTCATCTATGCCGAGGGCGATCGGATCCTGCGGGACTACGGCAATCATCCGTCGTTCTGCATGTTGGCCGTGGGTAACGAGCCGAGCGGACAGAACCAGAGAGACTTCCTCGGCAAAATCGTCACGTATTGGAAAGAGAAGGACAGCCGGCACGTCTATACCAGCACGTCCGGCTGGCCGTCGATTCCCGAAAACGAGTTTCACTCCAGGCCCGACCCGCGCGGCCACGGCTGGGGCGCGGGGCTCAGCAGCCGATTCAACAGTAGGCGGTTGTCGACCGACGTCGACTACAGCGGCAACGTGGCCAAGTATGACATCCCGCTGGTCTCGCACGAGATCGGCCAGTGGTGCGTTTATCCTAACTTCAAGGAGATCGAGAAATATACCGGTGTGACGCGGGCACGGAATTTCGAGATCTTCCGCGATTCGCTGAAGAACAATCACATGCTCGATCAGGCCGAAGCCTTCCTGATGGCCTCGGGTAAGTGGCAGGCGTTGCTTTACAAAGAGGAGATCGAAGCGGCCCTGCGTACGCCCGGGTTCGGCGGGTTTCAACTGCTCGATCTGCACGATTTCCCCGGCCAAGGAACGGCCTTGATCGGCGTGCTCGACGCCTTCTGGGACAGCAAGGGCTATCTCACGGCCGAGCAACACCATCGCTATTGTGCCGAGGTCGTGCCGCTGTTGCGAATGAAAAAGTGTGTCTGGACCACCGATGAACTCTTCTCGGCCGAGGCCAACGTAGCCAACTACGGCCAAGGACCGATCGCTGACGCCGTGCCCCAGTGGACCGTACGTTATGCCGACGGGCGCCAAATCGCCTCGGGCCAACTGCCGAAGCAAACGATCGGCCTTGGCGGGGGAATTCCGTTGGGACACGTCGACCTGCCGTTGGCCGACGTCGAGGTCCCGGCCAAGCTGATCGTCGAGCTTTCGATCAAAGGGCTCCCGTACGCCAACCACTGGGACGTCTGGGTTTATCCGGCCAAGGTCGATACGTTGGCCCCGGAAGGCGTGATGATCGCCGGCCGGCTCGACAACAACGTTTGGGGGAATCTGCGCGGCGGCGGGAAGGTGCTCCTGACGGTTCCGGCGGAAAGGATCCGAAGCAACGTGCCGTCCGGCTTCACCAACATCTTTTGGAACACGCAATGGACCAAGGGCCAACCGCCGCACACCCTCGGCCTGCTATGCGACCCGAACCATCCGGCCTTGGCCAAATTCCCGACCGATTTCCACAGCAATTGGCAATGGTGGGATCTGGTGGCCCACGGTCGAGCCATGATTCTGGATGATCTGCCGCCCGAGTTCCGGCCGGTGGTGCAAGTCGTCGACGATTGGAACACCAACCGTCGGCTGGGGCTGGTTATCGAGGCCAAGGTCGACAACGGCCAACTGCTGATGAGCTCGATCGATCTGAGTGGAGATCTTTCCGAGCGGCCGGTGGCACGGCAAATGTTGGCCAGTCTGCTGGCCTATATGGACTCCGACGCCTTCGCGCCGCGCGAAACGCTCGCCCCCGATCAGATCCGGGCCCTGCTCCGCGAGCCGCCTTTGAGCACCTATGCCAAGATCGTCATGTTCAGCAGCCAGGCGACCGATCACGAAGCGCCCAACGTCATCGACGGCGATCCGAGCACGAGTTGGCACTCGGCATGGGAAGACGACGAGGCCGAACATCCGCACGAACTGCAAATCGAACTGCAGAAGGAGACCGAGATTAAGGGGTTCCTCTACACCCCGCGACAAGACATGACCAACGGCCGAGTGGCCGATTTCGAGATCTATCTCAGCGACAACGGCCAGGACTGGGGCCAACCGGCAGCCAAGGGAACCTTGGCGAACACCAAAGAAGAGCAAAAGATCGAGTTGCAGTCATCGCGAACAGCACGCTTCATCCGATTCGTGGCACTCTCAGAGGTCGAGGGCAACCCTTGGGCCAGCGTGGCGGAGTTGGATCTTATCAAGTAACCTCGTGAATGGTTACGGTCGGGACTGCCGTAAGGCCCTCAGCCATAGGACTGCCGAGACGACCAACTCGGCCGCCAGCCAGACGAGCCGTAGCAGGACGGCGCCGAGCAGGGCCGTGGCTTCGCCGAACTGGGGTACGAGCAGTTCGGTCAGGATCGCCTCGCGGACGACCGCTCCGCCGGGTACCAAGGAAAGAAACCCGGCCACCATGGCCAGGGAAACGGCGGCCGTGTAGAGATGCCATTGCGTGATCGGACTGGGTGGCTCGACTCCCAGGGCCACGAGTGCGGCCCAAAGGCTCGCGCCCAGCAGGAGCCAGGAGCCGGTCATCATAATCCACCCCAGGGCCAAGGTGCCGCCGCGCAGACGCTGCAATCCCTCGCGAACCGAAGCATCCGATTTTCCCACGCCGGCCAGCCGGGCCAGTTGGCGAAACACGGACGGAATGGTGGGTAGCCCGGCCACGATCATCAGCCCGAGTGCCACGCCGCAGAGCCAAATCTGGTCGTGAAATCGGACCGCGATGATGGCGGCCGCCAGGAAGGCCCCCACGGACATCATGGTGAGCGTCTCGAAAAAAACACTCGCCGCGGCCACGCCCGTGTTGACGCGCCCGCTTCGGATCAGTCCCGTGCGGATCACGACGACCATGGCTTTGCCGGGCACGTACTTGCCGAGGTGCCCGACGAAGTAGGCACGCAGCGTCTCTCCAAGCCTGGCATCTTGCCCCATGACGCGCAGCGATCGATGCCAAAACAGCCCTGCCGGCAAGAGCCCCAGCAAGTAGAGCACTGCCGAGAGGAGCACCCAAGCCGGATCGAGTTGCCATGGTTGATCGCCCAGATCCTCCACGGCGCCGACGATCGTGCGGCGGATGGCCCATAGGACCACGATGACAATCGCCAGCTTGACGACGGCCATGGTGTACGTGCGGCGACGGGACGGCGATGGGCTAAGCAACTGAACTCTCATCGCCGTATCGGCGATTGGCTAAACAACGGAACTCTCATCGCCGTACCGGCGACGGCTAAACAACGGAACTCCGGCCTTGGGGCCAACCGCTCTGGGCAGCAGCGCTGGCGGCCGGAGTTTCTCGTCTGGTGAATATCGAATATCGAACAAGGAATGACGAATGTTGAAGGTTCTTCCCGTGCGTGCTACCTTCTTCCTTCGATATTCCTTGTTCGATATTCGATATTCAAAACCGCGTTCCCAGAAGAAGAATGTCACACACTCACGCGTGGGTCTTCGCTGCTCGACCCACCCTACGAAGGTTCCCCAAATCACGAAATCCAATTCAGACGCGCACGGCGTCCATGGCCTCTTCGCGTGAGGTGCACATGGGCCATAGGCTGTCGAATCCGGCGATCTTCAGGACCTCGCAGCCGACGACCGAGACGTTGCACAGGGCCATTTTCCCGCCCTGCTGACGCACTCGTTTCCAGATCATGTGCATCGCGCCGAGCATGATCGTGCCGAAATAGGAGACGTCTGCCATGTCGACCACGACGCTTTTCATGTCGGGCTGTTCGAGTTGGGCGAGCATCTCGTCGAGCTCGGGCTTCATGGCCTCCGTGGCCAAACTGCTGACGCTGCCCTGGGGTACGATCACCAGGACGTGGTCGTCGACTTCGGTGGTAAAGAGTTTCGGGTCGGACATCAGGCCTCCTCGCTGTCGATTGGTTCGACGTTAGAATCGCGATATTTGACCATAGTCACTGAGTTGCCTACGTCATTGTACGTTACTTCATCCATAAACGTTCGCATCAACAGCACGCCTCGCCCGCTGACTCGTTCCAAATTCTCCGGATCGGTCGGGTCCGGCAGCTCGGACGGATCGAACCCCCGGCCGCCGTCGCGCAGGGTGAAAACGGCCCGATGGCGGGAGACGGTCGCCTCGACGTAGATCCTTCGATCTCCGTACGGCGGTTCCTGGGTGCGTTGTGCCGCCAAGGTGAAAAACTGCTCGCCGTATTTCTCGTCGGTTCCCGAGCCCACTTCGAGGTTCCCGTGGTAAAGAGAATTAGCCAGTGCCTCTTCCAGGGCGACCCCGATCCGTGTACGTTCGGTTTCGTCGCAGAGTTCGAACTGGGCCACGGTCTCCTGGAGTTGGGTCACCAGCGGGACGAACAGCCCGGCGTCGTTCTCCAGCACGAACGAGCAGCGGCTCTCGGCCATGCATTGCATCAAACGCGAATGCCTGCGGCGGCGCGAGGCCACGGTCAGGACACGGCGAATGGTCCGGAGAAGTTTGTCGGGCAAGGTGCGTTTGGAAACGTAGCTGGCCGCCCCTTGCTGCAAGGCGCGAACGGCGATTTCCTCGCTCCCTTTGGAGGTCATCAAAATCACCGGGACCAGCGGATACTCCTTGCGCACGGCGGCCACCAATTCCAGACCGTCCATCTCGGGCATGATCAGGTCCGTGAGCACGAGATCCGGGACACTTTGGGCCATGCAGCCTAAGGCCTCGGCCCCATGCTCGGCGTACTCGAGCTGAAGGTCGGCCTCTTCGGCGAGCAACTCTCCGACCAGCCGACGGTCTACTGCCGCATCGTCAACAACGAGAATAGTAGTCATTGAGGTAGTTATGAGTTATGAGTTGTAAGTTGTGAGTTATGAGTTGTAAGTTGTGAGTTCTTGAGGTTGCGACCTTTATGCAGGAGGCGACTCCTGTCGCCGATTCCCGCTCTCCGCGTTTCGGTCGCCAACCAAAACACTGAAAACTAACAACTCATAACTCATAACTCATAACTTCTTCCGCTTAATCATCGTCACTTCGTTCCCTTTTTCATTATACGTTACTTCGTCCATGAACGAGCGGATCAGTGACAGGCCGCGGCCGCGGTCGGGATCTAATGCGGCCGGATCGCTCGGGTCCGGGGTCGCGGCAGGATCGAACCCGGGCCCCTCGTCGCGGATGAAGAATTGCATCTGATCGCTTGTTAACTTCACCTGGACGAAGACCTTTCGATCGCAATAGGGGAGTTCCGCGCCTCGCTTTTCGGCCAGGCTGAGGTCGCTTTCCTGGATCAGCCGGCCCTCGACCGCTTCCATCTCCTCGCGGCTGAGTTCCAGGTTGCCGTGGAACAGGGCGTTCAGCAGGGCCTCCTTCAGGGCCACGCCAATCTGGAGCCGGCCGGTGAAGTCGCACAGCCCCATTCCCGCCACCATCTGTTCAACCAATTCTACCAAGGGGTCGATCAATACCGGATCGTTGGCCAGCGAGAACGAGAACTCGGTTCGATCCAGGCAGCCGAGGAGTTGTTCGTGGCTTAAGGCGGCATGGGCCAATTGCAGGACTTCGTCGACCGTGCTTGAGAGCTTTTCGGCCACCTTGGCCTTGGGGACGTAGGAGGCCGCCCCTTGCTCGAGCGCCTCGACGGCCAGCGTTTCGCTTCCGAAGGCCGTGATCAGGATCACCGGTACGCCGGGGTGATGTGTGCGAACTTCGGTAACCAACTGCAGCCCGTCCATCACCGGCATCTGCAGATCGGTAACAATCAGGTCGGGTGCCGCGTCTTTCATTTGGGCCAACGCTTCCACGCCGTTGGCCGCATACTGCACGGTACACTCGATCCGTTTTTGCAGAAGTTCGCCGATCAGACGGCGATCCACCGCCGCATCGTCCACGACCAGGATGTTCGGCATGGGGCCGTCTCCTTGGGTTAGGTTCGTCGGCCGCTAGCAGTGACCGTGTTTATGATTCACTCGGACTCTGGTCGCCTCGAAGGTGATCCTGCAATACGGGGACCAATCGTGCCATTTCCTTGCCGAGGTCGGCCAGCGCTGCTTCTGCCCCCTTGAAGTGGCCGTCCCGTCCCATCTTTTCCAGTTCATAGGCGCATGCCGACGGTTTCTCCGCACCGAAGTACCGCATGGAACCTTTCAACGAATGGGCAGCCACCCGCAATGCGGCCGGGTCCTTGCTCGCGACGGCCTCGGTAATCGTTGTCAACAGCGTGGGGGCCTCCTCCAAAAAGGCCTCGACGACCACCTTCAATAGGTCGCGGTCCCCCTTCATCGTTTCCAATGCTTCCAACCAGTCGACAATCGCCGAGGGGTCTGAGCTTCGTGGCGGCTCGTTTCTTGGCGGTTGGGATACGACGTCAAGATCCTCGGGGATCCCCATCGCGGTCCCGATCGTGTCGAAGAGAACACTGGCGCGGATCGGCTTGGCGCAGTATCCATCCATCCCAGCGTCCAGGCAACGTTCCCGATCACCCTTGAGCGCATGCGCCGTCATGGCCACGATGGGGAGATGCTTGCCGGTCTGGCGCTCCCTGGTCCGAATGGCGACGGTCGCCTCGAGGCCGTCCATCTCCGGCATTTGCACGTCCATCAACACGAGATCGAACTTTTGTGTCTCCAGCGCGGCCAAAGCTTCGCGGCCATGGTTGGTCACAACGACCGTATGTCCCTGCTTCTCCAAGAGCCCCACGGCCAGCTTCTGATTCACCAGACTGTCTTCGGCCAGCAGGATCCGCAAAGGAGGAAGCCGCCTGAGGGGTTTGGCGCCCGGTTTGTCGGACTCTTGCTCTTCGACGGTGGTAATTCCCAGGGCCAGCACGACGGCGTCGAATAGTTCGGACTGTTTGACCGGTTTGAGCAGATACGCGGCGACGCCCAACTGTTCGCAGCGTGCCACATCCCCCGGCCGATCGCCGGAGGTCAGCATCATGACGACCGGATCGCCGAGCTCGTCATCGTCCTTGATTTCTTCGGCCAACTGGAAGCCGTCGAAGTCGGGCATGTTGGCGTCGGTCAACACCAATCGGTAAGGATTCCCCTCGGTGTGCGACCGGTGGAGCCTAACCAGCGCCTCGCGAGCTCCCGAAACGGTCTCCGGCTTCATTTCCCAATTGCGAAGCATCTCATCGAGAATCAGCCGATTGGTGGCGTTGTCGTCGACCACCAGGCATCGCAAGCCGCGGATGTGGATTGCCTCCTCGGGTTGCTGGGCGACAAGCTCCCCGTCGGCAAGTCCCAGGCGAAGCGTGAAGTGGAACGTGCTTCCACGCCCGACTTCACTTTCGACCCAAATGGTTCCGCCCATCGACTCGATCAACCGCGACGCAATGGCCAATCCCAGTCCGGTTCCGCCAAAACGTCGGGTGGTGGTGGTGTCGACCTGTTCGAAGGCGCCGAAGATCGCGCTGCGTTTTTCCAGGGGGATGCCGATTCCCGTATCCGAAACGGCGAAATGCACGGTCACCTCATCGTCCGCCTGGGACTGTTGATTTACCAACAGCACGACTTCGCCCCGATCGGTGAATTTGATGGCGTTGCCGACCAGATTGACGACCACCTGGCGCAGGCGTCCGATGTCTCCGACAAGATTGGCGGGGAGCCCCGGGTGAATTTGGCATGCCAGTTCCAACCCCTTCCCGTGTGCACGGACGGCCAGCGACTTCATCGTGTCGCCGAGGGTTTCCGGTAGGTCGAAGGTGGTATGCTCCAGTTCGATTTTGCCGGCTTCGATTTTGGAAAAGTCCAACACGTCGTTGATCACCAGCAGCAGGGCTTCTCCCGACTCGCGCACCATGCGCAGATACTCGCGCTGCATCGAGTTCAAGGTGGTGTCGAGCACGAGTTCGGTCATCCCGATGATAGCGTTCATCGGGGTGCGGATTTCATGGCTGATGTTGGCCAAGAAATCGCTCTTGGCTCGATTGGCGGCCTCGGCGGCTTCCTTGGCGGCGCGAAGCGCCTCGGCCGCCTGGCGCTGGACGGTGATATCGCGCGAGATCCCGAAGGTGCCGATAATGCGACCTTCCTGATCGTAGAACGGCAGTTTGGTGGTAGCCACCCAAGTTTCGTGCCCGTCCGGCCAAACCTCCTTTTCTTCCATATCGACGATGGGCTGACCGGTGCGCATGATTCCTTGCTCGTCTTCCAGCGCCTGCCGGGAATGTTCCTCGGCAAAGTAGTCGGAGTCGCTTTTTCCAATCGCCTCGGAGACGTCGGCAATCTGGAAGTGTCGGGCTTGGGCCTTGTTGATGCGAACGAACCGGCTTTGGGCGTCTTTGAAGTAAATCGTGTGCGGCAGGTTGTCCATCAAGGTCTGAAGCAGGTAGCGTTCGTGCTCCAAGTCGGCTTCGGCCTGCTTCCGCTTGGTTACGTCCCAGAAGATGGCTTGAGTTCCGATGATCTTCCCGTGCGCATCGCGGACCGGTGATTTCACCACTTGAACGTATCGCGTGTCGCCGTCCTTTTTGTTCTCTTCGACCGTTTCGAACAGTTCCCCGGTGTCCATCACACGGCGGTCGTCGTCGCGGAACTTCTCGGCCAATCCGTGCGGATAGAAATCGAAGTCGGTCTTCCCCACGATCTCCTCGAACGGCAGGCCCAGCAACTCGCAAAACGCCTTGTTGGCGAACGTGAATGTGCCGTCGCGGTCCTTCCGCAGCATCTGCACGGGGAGATTGTCGACCAGCGAAGAATACAGGGCCTCGGAATCGCGGATCAACTCCTCGGCCCGTTTGCGCTCGGCCACCTCGCGTGTCAACTCCTCGTTGGTCCGGGCCAGTTCGGCCGCTCGCAGGACTACCAGTTGTTCCACTTGGGCCGTCCGCCCGATCAGCGCGCTGAAGTACATCGTCACCAACACCGTCACGAAACAACCGGCCAACAGCGCCGCCAAGGGGAGCCGAGATTCCTGCTTGGCAAGGTATTGGGGGGTTGCCGTACAGTGAATCACCCACGGAGGACACGATTCTCGCAGGGGTTTGTCCTGCATGTATTCGTCCGACACCTCTTCATCCGGCACGTCTTCGCTGGAGCTCTGCGCAATTGCGCTATCCTCGATAACTTGGATACGAAGGTCCTTCCTGGCTACATTCTTCAGTGCTTGCCCCGTCATAGCCTCGATATCCACGGCGGCCACGACGAAGCCGGTTAGGTTCTTCTCGACGTCTTGGGGTGCATCTTCGGCAACCGGTGGATCGTAAATCGGACTGACCACCAACAACCCGTCCATGGTGTCTTGATTGCAGGGAAGGTTGACTCGGCCGCTGATGACGAATCGGCCGGTCCGGCGCACTTCCTCGAGCGCCCGGCGGATCGTGGGATCCGAAGCGAGATCAAATCCCCGAAGCCGATGGTTCTTCTCGCGCGGCTCGGCAAAGAAGACGGGGAAGTATTCGTCTCGATCCAATGCCGGGGCCATCGCCCCGTCGGGCACCCGTTCCGTAATCTGATAGTCACGACCTGTCTGGCTTGTACCCAATTCTTCAAGAGCCGCCCGAGCCTGCTCGATGGTTTGCTCGCCGGTCGCTGCCACGCGAGGAACCCATTGCAAAGAGCGAATCTCCTCGTGGCGATCAAGTACGGGGACGGTAAACTGCTGGAATTCGTCCCGCTCGACCTGATTCGAACTGGCATAGAACGCGGAAAGGAAATGGACGATTTCGACGCTCTTGTCAAATTGGCGCTGGATCAGATTGGTCCAGGCATCCGCGTCGGCGTGGAAGCGGGTATGGATCGCCGAGCGTTGGTTTGCGGCCAGCACCTGCCACACCACCACACTGAGCCCCACGCCGGCCAGACCCAGCGCCACGGCCAGCCAGCGTCGTATCCCCGTCTGACGCCGACCGCTGAAGCTATCCGCGGCCCCAGGGGAATCCGTGGTTTGATTGGTGTTGGGCATGGCGAAGAACTTGAAAAGAAATGACTTCCGGAATCCGTTTAGCCGCCGACGCTACGTCGGTGAGATAAAAGGTCTGGCCGAGAACCCCAGCGCGACCCGTGGAGGGACTCAACACCCAGTATCCGACACTTTACTATATCCGGAAACGCGGAGGAGTGTCACCCCCCAGGATACCGCAAAGGCCCTTGGTATCCATCCCTTGGGTGCGTGCCTGCCCACCACGAAGTACCATGCGGCCATGAGAACATTTCGGCAAGGGAAGATCCTGGCGATGGTCGGACTGGTCAGCCGACCGATTCTTGTTCAGCAGCGACCGCGAGCTGTCTTTGGATCGTTTCGAAGAGTTGGGTCCGGTCGATCGGCTTCGAGGCGAAGTCGTCGCACCCGGCGGCCAGACATTTTTCCCGATCGCCGGCCATGGTGTTGGCCGTCAACGCGATAATGGGGATTTTGCATCCGGATTGACGCAGTTGGTGGGTGGCTTCGTAGCCGTCGAGGATCGGCATTTGCATGTCCATCAGAACCAAGTCGAACGGACATCCTTCTCGGTCAGCTTCCAACACCATTTCGACGGCGATCTGACCGTTCTCGGCCAAGCTCACCTCCGCGCCGGCCTTGGTCAACACGAAAGAAACCAGCCGCTGATTGTCCGGCCCGTCTTCGGCCAGCAGAATTTGGCAGCCGTCCAAGCTGATATCTTTCGCAGTTGCAGCCCCGGTCTTCTCGATCGAATCATGGTTCGCAACACGGTCCTGGTCCACCAGGCGAATGTCATCCAACGGGCCGGTGTCGATCGTGAGACTGAACGTGCTTCCCCGGCCGGGCCGACTGGAAACGGCAATATCGCCACCGAGCATCTCGGCCAACCGCTTGCTGATCGCCAATCCGAGTCCGGTTCCTCCGAACTTGCGGCTGGTTGAAGAATCGGCCTGGGTGAAGGGATCGAAAAGATTGGGAATCTGTTCGGCCGCGATCCCAACGCCCGTGTCGATCACGTCAAACCGCAAGCACGGCCGTTCGTCAGCGGCGTCGCTGAGCGAGATGACCAGCCGAATCTCGCCGACTTCGGTAAACTTCACGGCATTTCCGATCAGATTGATCAGGATCTGTCGCAGTCGTGTCGGATCGGTGTGAATCACCTCGGGAAGGGGGCTGGCGTATTCGACACTCAGCGGCAGGTTCTTGGCGTCGGCGCGTACGCGCATCAATGCCATCACGTCATTGATCAATTTCACCGGGGAACATCCGGAGCTTTCGATCTCGTACTTCCCGGCCTCGATCTTGGAGAGATCCAGGATATCGTTGATCAGATGCAACAGGTATTCTCCGTTACGCTTGATCGTGGCAGCCGCTTCCAGATTTCCTTCGTCGTCGAGGTTTCCCAGCAGGACTTCGGAGAATCCGAGGATGGCCGTCATGGGAGTACGGATTTCGTGGCTCATGTTGGCCAGGAACTCGCTCTTGGCCTGATTGGCGGCTTCCGCCGCGTTGATAAACTCTTCCAGGGCCTTATTGGACGATATGAGCGCGGCGGAGTAGTCCCGCATCTCGTGCTCGGTTTTCTTCCGCTTAGTGATGTCTTCCTTGACGGCCAGGAAGTGCGTGATTTCTCCTTCCGCGTCGAAAATCGGCGAGACGGAGGCCGATTCCCAATAGAGTTCATCGTTCTTCTTCCGGTTGTGGAGTTCACCCCGCCAGACGTTGCCCTCGCAAATCGTCTTCCACAGCTCCTCATACACTTCGGAAGGTGTCTCGCTCGACTTCAGCGTGCGAGCGTTCTGCCCGAGGGCCTCTTCGGCCGTGTAACCGGTGGTTTCCGTATACCTTGGGTTGACGTATTCGATCGTGCCTTGGGTGTCGGTGATCACGACGGTCGCCGGGCTTTGCTCGACCGCCGCGGTGAGCTTTCGTAAAGCGGCTTCCGCCTGTTTGCGTTCCCCAGCGCGACGACTGATCTGATGCGACACCAAGGCAATTGCGCCGCAACCGAGCAGCCAGAGCGTTCCCAGCGACGCCGCCAGTGTGCCAATCTCGCTGCGTTGCCTGGCCAATAGCGGCGTGATGGGTATGGAGACCGCGATCCCGCCGCGGATATCGCCCACCTGGTAACCTTGGCGTCCATGACACTTCAAGCATTTCTGTTGCGTGATCAACGGCCGCATCAGTCGCAGGTGGGGCCGTCCGGCGAGTTGCGTCGTCTCGCTCACCTCCGAGACGCCGCGCTCCAAGGCTTCCAGGGCATCGCGTTCCCAAGCGTCGGGCCCGTTCTCCGGCCGTAATGGCTTGAGGCTGGTGATGTGAATTCTCGTGCCGTCCGGGGCCGAGAAATCCTCGTCCACCTGACGCGCGACATAAGCGGGATTCATCAGCGTCAGCGCAATCCCGGACGGCGTGGTAATGTCACGCTCTTTCACGTGAGCCAAGTGGGGGTTCGGCGGCGTATGCTGGTCTGTAGGCACGTAGACGCCGCCGTGCGAGGCTACCCAATGGCGAAAGGCCTTGTTCCGATTAAAGTGCGTTCGGGCTTCCGCTTTTGCCACTTCCATCGTATGGAAACGTTTTTCGAAGATGGCATAGATCGCCATCCCCGCCACAATGGCAGTCCAAACAAGAACCGTCACGCCGACGCGGAGTCCGAAGGCTCGCGAAGAGCTGCTGCTGGTTGACTTGGGCATTTCTCTCTCTACGAAAAGCGCATCGCCCCACGCAAAGGGTATCGCCGAGCAAAGGATGGAGATTCCCCTTATATCAATATAGGTTGCCCACGGTTCAAACGAAGAAACTTCGGCCAGCCCGCCGCGCCGGTTGTGCCGGTTATGCGGCTCCGGAAGCCATCATCTGCTTGGGGCCGATCCCCTTGGTGATCTGGGGCAAAAAGCGGGACGCGGTCGCCCGGGGACTTTCTTCTCTCAGCAGCGCAGGGTATGAAGAATGCGCGGACGACAAGAAAAAGGTCTCACACAAAGGCGCGGGGGCGCAAAGAGAGTGAAAGAAGATGGTGTTTTCTTTGCGTCTTGGCGCCTTGACGTGAGTCTCTCTTCGAGCCATCTCGCAACAACGCTTAACGCAGTTTATAGGGTGATTGCTTGCGCAATCACGCGGTCTCCTACCAAGCCAGCGAGCCGCTGGCGAGCATACTTATACGTCTCTCAAACCATCTGCCAATATGCCCTGATGGGAGAATTCTCCTCGCCGTCATCTTCACTCCCGCGCTCCGCAAGAGATCGAGGAGACGCTTGAGGGTCTCACGAAGTCGTCATTCTTCCTCATCCGGCCGGCCGTTCTCCCCCAGCCAGTCCAAGAGCGAGCTGACGCTGCCGGTCGCCAAAGCCATGCAGGTATCGGCGGCGCCGTAATATAGATGGATCGTGTCGCCGTCACTGCCGACCGTGAAGCCGCAGGGGAAGACAACGTTGGCCACGTCGCCGTCTCGCTCGTACGGCTCCTCGGGACCGAAGATCCAGGTCTCGCCGCGAGCGAGGCATCTTTCGGGCGATTGAAGATCGAACAGTGCCAGGCCCAAGCGGTACAGACAGCCGGCGGGAGTCATCCTCGCACCGTGGTAAACCATCAGCCAGCCGCGATCGGTTTCGATCGGCGGAGCCGCAAGTCCGATTTTGCTTGCGTCCCACCAGGCTCCCCGCCGCGCTCGCATAATCACCCGGTGGCTTCCCCAGTGACGCAGATCGGGCGAGTACGAAATCCAGATGTGTGCTCCGTCGCTGATCGAGGATACCGGGCGGTGGATGAGCGCCCAGCTCTCACCGATGCGGCGGGGGAACAGCGCGGCGTCCTTGTTTTCAGCGGGCATGATCTGCCCGCGACGCTCGAAGGCCTGGAAGTCTTTCGTCAGGGCAAGCGACACGCACGGCCCGGATTGCGAGTACGCGGTGTAGGTGATCGCATATTGTTCCAACTCGGGCATCCACATGATGCGCGGGTCTTCGATGCCCCAAAGTTCCTCGGGGTGGTTCTGCGGATCGGGCATTAGGGTGGGGTGGGGATCGATTTCCCAGCGATCGAGGCCGTTGGCCGATCGCGCCGCACAGAAGTGCGAAATCCCCCGCCGATCCTCAACCCGACACAACAGCAGCGTCGTGCCGTCCGGCAAAAGCGTCGCGCCGGCGTTGAAGACGGTATTGCTCGGGTACGGCCAATCCGCGGCCGTCAGAATGGGATTGGACGGATGGCGATGAAAAAGCGTCTTGTGCAGACCGTTCTGGGGCGACATAGTTCGGATGTCCAGGCGAGTAATTGGGAATCGACCGCGTAATCCAAGAGCGGAGAAAGATACGCTATAAAACGAGGCGATGGAAGCCAAATTAGAGAAACTAGGAAGCCTGGGCAACCATTTTAGGGGAGTCAATCTCCTCGTCAGCCGGTTTTAGGGACTTTAAGGCCAGAAGTGACCGCAGAAAAGCGAGCGTCGACTCGGCCCCCTGGTTGCGATTGACGCCCTCCGCCCCAAGGCCGTCGCAGCAGCCACCCGTCTCGTAGTCGTACAGCGGTTCGCCCAGATCGTTCTTGCCGAGGAACCAGTTGAAACAGCGTCGGGCTTCGCTCACCCAGCGCAGGTCGCCGGTGGTGTTGTGGGCTTCCAAGCAGGCATCGATCATGGCCTGCACCTCGATCGGTTGCTGATCGAAGGAAGCCTTCTGGCCGCCGCGCTGGAACCATCCGTGGTTGCCCACGGGCGAGAACACCCCGTCGCGTCCCGTCTGCACCTGCAACAGCCAGTCCAGGGAGTTCAGCCCCATCTCAATCAGGTCGCCGCGGTTCATCCACTGTCCACCCAAAAGCAGCGCGTGCGGCAATTTTCCGTTGGCGTAAGCGAGGCAGTTTTCCGGCCACACCCAATCCTGGCCGGTGTTTTTTTCGAACAGGTCAAACAGTCGCATGGCCAGGGTCTCGCGAATCCGCCGGACTTCGCTGTCGCCGCCGTAGCGGCGCAGATACGCGTGTACGCCGACCAGCGTAAACGCCCACGCCCGGGGCGACCTGAACTTGATGGTCGGTCGCAACGCCTGTTCGAACAGTTCCGAGGCGGCGGCCCGAATGCTTTTCGTAGGACCTAGCGCCACCGCGTAGCCCAGCCCCCAAAGGGCCCGCGAATGACTGTCCTCTGAACCGGCCTCCTCCAACCATTGGCGGTCGTAAGACATGAAGTTGCGAAAACGCTGCTCACTGCGGTCATAGGCATAGTCGAGAAAACTCAAGTAGGTGCGAATCAGTTGGACCAAATCAGGGTCCTTGGTAACCCGGTGGGCTTCCAGCGCGACGATTAACGCCCGCGCATTGTCGTCGGTGCAATAGCCGTGGCTGCGGATGGGGATCGTATAGCGTGCGTGTTGCAAGATGCCGGTATCGTCGGTCATCGTCTTCAGGTAGTCCAGCTTCAATTCCGGCACGGCGTGTCGCAGGGCCGAGGTCTGCACCGTCCGCTTCGGCAAAGGCTTGGGATGATGCGCCCGCTCGGTGAGCACCTCGTGGCAGAGTTGAACATAGCCGCGGGCCACCGACTTCCAGACCATGTCGCGGGTGAACAGATACGCGTTCTTTCGCATCTTGCGGTTTTCCGTTTGGTGCTCCAAGAGCCAGGAAACCGCCTCCGCGATGGCCGGCCCGTCGCGAAAAGGGACCAGGCGGCCGCGGCCCTCGGCCAGCAGTTCCTGGGCGTAACTATAAGGCGTCGAGACCACCGCCTTGCCGGCACCCAGCGCGTAGGCCAAGGTCCCCGAGACGATCTGCTGCTGGCCCAGGTAAGGTGTCAGATAGATGTCGGCGGCGCAGAGGAACTCGCACAGCTCTTCTAGTTCGACGTACCGGTCTGTGAACATCACGTGATCCAGTACTCCCAAATCTTCTGCTTGCCGGTGCAGGCGGTGCCGGTACTGCTCACCGCTTTCCTTTTTGATGTTGGGATGGGTCGCCCCCAACACCACATATACCAGTTCGGGGTGAGACTCGATGATCTGCGGCAGGGCCTCGATGGCATACTCGATCCCCTTGCTGGGCGAGAGCAGGCCGAATGTCAACATCACTTTGCGGTCCGCCACGCCGAACTGGTCCTTGTAAAAGCTGGGGTCGACAAACGGCACATCGGGAATCCCGTGGGGGATAATGGCGATCTTGGACGCGGGAATGCCGTACTTGTCGCAGAGGATCTCTTTCCCCCGATGGGCCATCACCACCAGCCGGTCGCTTAGCCGGACCAACTCCTCGAACACTTTCTGCTGGTGGGGCGAAAGATCTTCCAGCACCGTATGCAGCGTAGTCATGATCGGCATACGGCTGTCCCCCATCAGCGTCAACAGATACTCGCCGTCATCCCCGCCGAAGATGCCGAACTCGTGCTGCACCAGCATCACGTCCACGCAGCGAATGTTCAGAAAGTCGGCCGCCCGCGTATAATCGGAAATGTCTTCCTCAAGGATTTCAAAACGCACACGGCCGTCGTAGTCATGGCCCTCGGGGATGTCGTTGATCGCCACCACTTGGCAACTGTCCGGCGAAGACAGTTCCTGGGCAATGGCTTCGCAAAGATCACAACTGAAGGTTGCGATGCCGCAACGGCGCGGTGGGTAGGTTCCCACACACGCAAGTCGCAGGTTCTTAAAGCTAGTCATGATTTCCTCTTTTGAAGTTAAGTGGGTTCAATCCCTGGTCTCTCTATAAATGCATTACGGCGTCTTTGCGCCTGTGATTCAAGTTGCTGCATCCTCTTCTTTGCGTGATCACCTCTCCCTTCTATGCGGCCAAAGACTACGGACTCTTGAGAAGCTCAGCAGTCTTCTCGCGGAGCTTATCTTTATCCAATGGAGCGATGATGAGCATCGCGTTTCCCATCCCCGCCACGGCATTTCCCTGGGTAATCTGATACCGGCCGATCATGTGCAGGATCGGTAGCGCAGAATCTCCGGGAAAACTGCGGAGTTGCTCGCAAATGGCCAGTGTGTCTTTCTTCTGCTAGGCTCCATGACGGGGAACATGAAAAGTATGCGTACTCCGGGGAGTCGGATTCTCCATGCGGTGTCCTATCAATTCCTGGCTGCGGCAGCGCCGCACACAGTCCCGCGCGTCCTGAACGAAGAACACGGCGACAGACTCGCTGGCGGTTGCGGCCGGCGCTGACGAAAAGCCGGACAACCCCGTTGGCCCTACCCAGTAGCGGGGGTTGACAAGATGCGGCCAGTTGACCGGAACCGGGTTGCCCCCGTTTCCGGCATCCCCCGATGGATGGGCTGGCTTTGTCGCAGCGGCATTCAACCTAACGAGTCTTTAGCAGATTCACAAGGCCCCCTTTTTCGTATATTGGGACTTGGACAAGAGTTTTGGAATGGCCACCCTCATCCACCGAATCCTCGCCGGCGAGCGCAACGAAGACGCAATCCAAGAAGGGCAGTTCGGAGATGCCCCGATGATCCTCGACACGATCCTGCGTGGTCTGGCCGATCCGTCGACGCTGGAGGATCTGCTGCCGAGCGACGATCCCCAGCAGCAGTGACGCCGAAGGTCCTCTCTAGGCCACCGTCATCGACTGCTCGACCAGGCCCACTTCAATGACCAGCGGCCCCCACTGCGAATCGAAAGGGATGCTGATCGGCTTGACCGTGGCGGGGAACTCGATGGAATGCGACCTTCCCACGATCACGGTGGGAAGACTGACGCTCAACTCGTATCGGTCAAGGTGCGACTTGGCACCACCGGCGACGATGTTTGCCATCTCACCGATAGCGTCCGTCACGTTGGCGTCGATTTCGAAGGGTCTGCTGCCGAGCATCTTCTCGGTGACGCTAAGTGCGACGTCTCGGTCGACACTCAAGACAACGACTCCTACCGCCTTGCCCGCCGCGCCGGTCGTGCCGGTTATGAGGCTGCGGAAGCCATCTTCTCTTTGAGACCGATCCCCTTGGTGGTCGAGACCCCAGACTTCCCCTCGCGACTCGCAGCCGCTTTGAAGCCGTGAAGAGTACCCCCCCTTGACATGAGGGCTAAACTGTCTACCATCAAGGGAGTACCCGATGCCCAGTAAACCCCGGCCGACATCCCTCAGCGGCGCCGCTGGCCCCAAGGAGACTCCAGCATGAATACGCCCCACCTGTCCGATTCTCAACTCAACCGTCTCGCTGCCGAAGTTGAAGAACAATTAGACGCATTGCACGCCGATCCGGTCGATTTTGGCCAGGTCCGCGGCGCCGTTATTCCCGCCATTCCCGACGATCCCGGTAAACTGCCCGCCGCACCGGCTCAGCAGGCGGCCATTGAAGAGGCGACCGGCGAGCCCTTCGAGACCTTCTGGCAGAAGTACATGCGGAACGCCCGGCGCGACCTCTGTCTGCCGGGTGGATTACTCTACGAGCAATGGCACAAGTGGCAAGAGCTGGAAAGCAAGACCGCCGTGCGCACCTCTTACTTGTGGCTGGCGGCAATGGGTATCCCCACCGCGTCCTTGGCGCCCGTGGCCGTGGCGGCAACCGTGTTCTTGCTCAATGTCGTGGCGAAGGTCGGCATCGAAACCGTCTGCGAAGGCTGTGCCGAGGAAGAAGCCAGGCGTACCGAAGGCAAACCGGAGTAACCTGTCATGACCACCGAACTGAATCTTCGTTTCCCGGATCAGGACCACGTTATTGTCCGCTTCGACGACCAAGAGTCCGGTTCGCTGGCCTTCGCCGATCCGCTGACCGACAATGACCGTGGCGACATCCGGTGGTACATCGAGATGTACGGCACTCGCTCGCTGAACGACGATGACGACAAAGAGGCCGATCGCATCGCCAAGTTGCTTCCCCAATGGGGTAAGAAGCTGTTCGAGGCGGTCTTCCGTGAGCGCGAGGCAAGGCGGCTCTTCAACCGGTTCCAGGATGGCGACGGCGCGGCGCGGCTGCTGACGATCAGCGCCGAGGGCCCGGCCATTCTCGGCCTGCCCTGGGAACTGCTGCACGACCCGGACGGCGTCCATCTCTTCTTCGAGAACCCCAGCATCAGCATCCGCCGTCGCGTAGCCGGCAGCACCAAAGGACGCCGACCCTTCAAGATCAATGCCAAAGACCGGCTGCACCTGCTGTTCGTCGTCAGCCGGCCCGAAGGTTCCGGTTTTCTCGACCCCCGCGCCGATCCCCGGGCGGTCCTCGATGCACTGGACGCCGAAGCCCCGGGCCGCGTCACCTGGGAATTCCTGCAGCCGGCTACCTTCGACGGCCTGATCGATCGGCTGCGTAACAAGAGCAAGCCGGCGGTCGATGTGCTTCACTTCGACGGCCATGGCATCTTCGACCGCCACGGCGGATTACCCCGTCGAGTCGAGGAGCGACAAGCCAGTCACCCCAAACGAATCGGCGAACTGCTGCGAGACGAGCAAAACGAGGCCGAACCGCTCGACCATCCGGACCAGCCGCCCAACACGGGCTACCTGCTGTTCGAGAAAGAGGATCGTAAGATCGACTGCGTTTCGGCCGCCAAGCTCGGCGAGAACCTGCACCAACGCAAGGTCGCGCTGGTCATCCTCTCGGCCTGCCAATCGGCGGCCGTTCGCCATTTGCCGAAAGATGAGGAAGAGCCCGACAAGCGGCCGATGGGTAGTATGGCCGCGCGGCTCACGGCCGCCGGCATCCCGGCCGTCTTGGCCATGACCCACAGCGTGCTCGTGCCCACCACCCGGGCCTTATTCGGCCAGTTCTACAAACAGCTTGCCTGCCACAACGGGCTCGGCGAATCGCTGGACGCCGCCCGGCAGTATCTCAAAAACAACCCGAAGAAATACGAAGTGCAACGCGAGACGGGCCGTGTCTGGCTCGAGTTGCACGACTGGTTCCTGCCCGCTCTCTATCAGAGCGGCGCGGACGTGCCGCTGTTGAAGGAACCCGACCCCACGGCCGTTCCGTCGCCGCCGCCCCAGCGGCCGACGAATCTGCCGGACGCTCCCGAGGCCGGGTTCTTCGGCCGCCTACACGAGTTGTGGGACGTCGAATGCTGGTTCGCCGACGGAACCCGCCGCATCACGCTGACCGGCTTTGGCGGACAAGGAAAGACCGCCCTGGCGCTGGAGGCCGGGCGCTGGCTGACGCGCATCGGCCGGTTCCAGGCCGCCGTGTTCGTCGATTACTCGCGGATCCAGGCCCTCGATGCCGTGACCGTGGCCGTCGGCAACATCGGGTCGGTGCTCGGCGAGAGCCTGTCGGACGCCCGGGCGGTCACCGAGGCCCTGAAAAAGACACCCACGCTGGTGATCCTCGACAACCTCGAAGCCCTGGCCCCCGAGCCGCTCGCGGCCCTGTTGGACGCGGCCGCCGAGTGGTCCCAGGCCGGCGACTCACGCCTGTTGTGCACGACCCGACGACCGGAGTTCGGCCACGATCAGTATGCCGTCACAGGCACGCTACGGCACCGTCGCAAGGTGCTCGACGCCTTGGGCAGCCGCCAAGCGCCCGACGACGCGCTGGCCTGGTTCAAGTTGTTGACCGATCTACCGCCGGCGCCCACAGTAAAGAAGCCACCTACGCGGGAGGCCCTGATCGAACTGTTCGACCGGGTGAAATTCCATCCACTCTCGATCCGCGTACTAACCCAGCAACTGAAGACCCGCGGCCCGGCGGAACTCGGCCAGCGCCTGGAAGAATTGCTGGTCGAAGCGGCCGGCTCATCGGCCGCACTCGACGAAGACACGCCGGCCGGACTCCTAGCCTCGCTACAACTCTCGCTCGAGCAACTAGACACCGAAGCCCAAGCCGTCCTCCCACGCCTGGGCGTTTTTCAAGGCGGAGCGTGCGAAGACGATTTACTAGCGATAACCGAGATCCCGGAAGGTGCGTGGCCCGCGTTGCGGCAGCAGTTGGAAGGGGCCGCGCTGATCGAGCCGGAGAGTATGCCGGGCGTGGGCGTCCCATTCTTGCGGTTCCATCCCACGCTGGCCCCGCTGCTGTGGGCCCAACTTGACGCAGACGAACAGGCCCGACTAAGCGCCGCCCACCGACAGCGGTATTACGCTCTGGCCGGCTACCTCTATCACGGAGACAAACGCAACCCGCACCAGGCGCGGGACATCGCGCGGCATGAGTTGCCCAACCTGCTGGACGCCGTCCACGCCACGCTGGACGCTGCCGAGCCGGACGCCGTAGATTTCGCCGACAGCGTGAATCGGTTCTTGGGCGTTTTCGGTTTCAAGCAGGAGTCAGAAGCGCTGGTCGCGAAGGCGCAGGCCGCCGCGGGCGAGCCCGGCTCGCGGGCATGGTATCTGACGCATTCGAACCGCGGCGAGCAACTACTCGCCGCGGGCCAAGTGGCCGAGGCCGCCGAGATCTTCCAAGCCGTGCTCGCCGAGTTGGGTGACACACCCCGTCACGAGCGGGCCGTGACCCTGGGCCGCCTGGGCCGTTGCTTCCGCGCGGGCGGCCGCTCGGATCTGGCCGCCCAGCACTACCAAGACGCCATCGCGACGGGCGACAAACTGGAGCAGACGGACAGCGTGAAGCGGGATCGAGGTGTTCTTTTGACGGATCTGGCCGACGTGCTTGCCATCCAAGGCAAGTATGCCGAGGCGCGGAAAACGTATGAAGAGGGTATCGAGGTGGCCAAGGAGGTGGATGATCTGCGACAGCAAGGCGTTGTGCTGGGCCAACTCGGCACACTGGCGATGTTTGAGGGCAACCTGAGCGAAGCGGAGCAGCGCTACCGCGGCGCCCTGACGCTGTTTGAGCAATTACGTGAACCGGCCAGCGAAGCCGTTGTCTGGCATCAATTGGGCATGGTCTTCCACAAAGCACGGCAGTGGGACGAGGCCGAGCGGCACTACCGCGAGGCGGCACGAATCTGCCAACACCAAGGCAACCTCGGCGATGTGGCGCTGACCTGGAACCAGTTGGCCACCGTCACCGCGATGGGCGGCAAGCCGGACGCGGCGGAAACGTGGTTTCGCAAGGCAATCGAGGTCGATCGGGCACTCGATAATCCCAAGGAATTGGCCCGGGACCTTAGCAATCTGGCCGACCTGCTGGAAAGCCGGCCGGGGCGGCTGGTCGAGGCGCGGCTACTGGCCGAGGAAGCGCTGACCATCAAGCAGACAATCGACCCGGGTGCGGCCCAGATTTGGAAGATCTACAACATCCTGGCCAAGATCGCGGAGCGGGAGGCTGCGGCGGCGGGTGATGCAACCGGCCAGGCCGAACTGCAGGCCAGCGCCCGCGAATACCGCCGTCTGGCCCGGGACGCGAAGCGCAACTTCGCCGGCACCCGACATGAACTCCAGCGACACCTGCCGTTGATTCTCGGCGTCGTCGCGGCCGTCGAGCAGCCGGAAGCGCGGGCGGAATTCGAACAGCTTCTAAAGGGACTTAAAGAGGGAGGCTTGACCGAGTTCGTGGCCGCCATTCGTCAGATTCTCGCCGGCGAGCGCGACGAAGAGGCCCTTTGCGACGGGCTGGACCCCGACGACTCGATGATCGTCGAGACCATTCTGCGTGGGCTGGCCGATCCGTCGACGCTGGAGGATCTGCTGCCCAGCGACGATCCCCAGCAGCAGTGACGCCGAAGGACCTCTCTAGGCCACCGTCATCGACTGCTCGACCAGGCCCACTTCAATGACCAGGGGCCCCCATTGCGAATCGAACGGAATGCTGATCGGTGTGACCTTGGCGGGGAACTCGATGGAATGCGCCCTTCCCACGACCACGGTGGGAAGGCTGACGCTCAACTCGTATCGGTCAAGGTGCGACTTGGCTCCGCCGGCGACGATGTTTGCCATCTCGCCGATAGCGTCCGTCACGTTGGCGTCGATTTCGAAGGGTCTGCTGCCGAGCATCTTCTCGGTGACGCTAAGTGCGACGTCTCGGTCGACACTCAAGACAACGACTCCTACCGCCTTGCCCGAGAGGCCGATGATGCCGTTGATGTCGTGGCGTGGCTGAGACCCCTGCTTGATGGAGATATTCCCCCGAGTCAGCTCGATGCCCAGCATCGTGGAGAAGGCAGCGGTTGTGCTGGTTATGAAGGGATTGATGTATTCGACTTTCATACCGGAATTCCCTCTTGAGGGTCACTCATATCACGGTGATGACCTTTCGCGCCATCTCGACTTCAACAGACCAATCCTTCAAGGAGAATCGAATCACACGTCCCATGTCGCCCCCGAGATGTTCAGCCACGACTCGAATCTTTTGCTGTTGAAGGTGCCGCAGGGCTGCTTCGCAGTTTTTCGTGCCAATCGATTCTGTGCTCTTGCCGAACATCACCGCACCACCAGCCACCTTGGCCCTGAGCGAATAGGGGCTGGCTCCCTGTTCGAGCAATCGGTTCTTCAATTCCAAGATGGCCGTGTCTATGAATTTCCCCGGCGAAGCCACCTTTCCTTGTCTATCCGGAAGCAGGGCATGGGCCAGCCCTCCGCAGCCGGAACGCTCGTCCCACACGGCGATGCCGACGCAGAAGCCGAGTAGAGTCTCCAGGATGTCCGGGGGCTGGGCGAACTTCAGCCCGGCCATCGGGACTCGGATTGTCTTGGATACAGTGGAAGTTATGGACATATCAAAACAGCCTGCCCCGGCAGTCCCTCGGCCTACAGGGCGTGGGATTCCTCGCTTTGGTGTTCCAGTTCCTCGATTCTCGCTTCATCTTCCTTCAACAGGGCGTTAAGCACATCCCGGATGCCGATAAAACCGACCAAACCACCGTCCTCTTCGACGACAAGGTGGCGGAAGTGCTTCTTGAGCATGTAGTTCAGCGCGTCGCGAACGGTTGTGGACAAGCTGCAAGTTGCCACGGGTGAGGACATGACGTCCAACAGCAGCGTGGTGGACGGATCCAACCCGATGGCCACGACGCGACTCAACAGGTCGCGTTCCGTGAAGATGCCGTCGGCCCCAACACTATTCTCAATATCCTCGATAACCACCGACCCGACCCCGGCCTCGGCCATCTGTCGGGTTGCCTCGAGCACCGTGGTTGTCGACTCGGCCACCATCACGTTGGGGCCTTTGATCAAAAGAAGGTCTTCAACTGTCAGCATGACTGTCTCCCAAGTTTATTCGATTCAACGCGGTCGCTGCCGCGGCCCTTTGTCACCTGTGGTCCCACTGCAATCTACACCGATTCCGGGACAAGCACCTGATCCTCTTCTTCGGGCGTGTCGGCCGTCGATGTTTGGATTTCCCGGTCCGCGATCAGGCGAAATGGATCTTCGTCGGGGAGCGAGTCGCCGAAGCTAATCCCCAACGCCCGGGCGGCTTGTACGGCGGCACCTTCCGGATCGACGCTCGATAGCTCGCGGACCGCGTCGGTGATCGGCACGTCGTGGATCGACGGGGGATGGTAACAGACCATCTTGCCGAACTGCTGCTGCACAACCAGGCGAACGGCATGGGCGCCGAATTGGGTGGCCAACACCCGATCGAAGGTCGTCGGCGGACCGCCGCGCTGCAAGTGTCCCAGCACCACGACCCGCGTTTCGCGCAGCAGCCGTTTTTCAATTTCCTCGCTCACCATGTTGCCGATGCCTCCCAGTCGCGTCTGCCGATCGTCCTTGTCCTCTTCCCGGGTGTGCAGTTTGCCGCCAGGCGATTCGGCGCCCTCGGCGACGACGACCAGCGTGAAGTTCTTTCCCCGGCTTTCGCGTTCGAGGATCTTCTGGCAAACGTTTTCGAAGGTCCAGGGGATCTCGGGGATGAGGATCACGTCGCCGCCGCCGGCGATCCCCGCGTGCAATGCGATCCAACCGGCATGTCGGCCCATCACCTCGAGCACCATCGTTCGCCCATGGCTGGCAGCCGTGGTGTGCAGCCGGTCCAGCGCGTCGGTGGCGCAGGCTACCGCACTGTCAAAGCCGAACGTGAAGGCCGTGCACGATAGGTCGTTGTCGATTGTCTTGGGCACACCGACCACGGGAAGGCCGTATTCGTGTAGTTGCTGTGCGATGGCCAATGAGCCGTCACCGCCGACGCAGATCAGCCCGTGAAGTCCCAACTGTTGAACCGTCTTTCGCGCCCCGGCGAGCAGTTCCGGCGGGATTTCCACCCGCTTCGAGATGCCGACGGTCGCGGTGAAACGGCCCTTGTTCGCCGAGCCCAGGATCGTGCCGCCCTGATGCAGGATGCCACTGGTGTTCTTGCGGTTCAGCGGGCTGTAGGCAACCGGATCCACCAAGCCCTCGAAGCCGTTGAGAAACCCGACCATGTCGTACCCCAAGCGGTCGGCACTCTTAACGGCGCCGCGGATCACGGCGTTCAGACCCGGACAGTCACCACCTCCGGTGAGAATTCCAATACGCTTGTCACCGTTCGACATGGGCAGTGATCTCCCGATTAGTCCAAGTGAAGGCAGGTAGGTACTGCGGATAGAGCTTGTACCCCACAACCTACGGCAATCCTCAAAAGCATAGCTTACGGGCGGGGAGCCTGTGCCAACTATCAGAATCCGGGCAAAGCATGGATTGATGGCGCAATGCCGGGCGGAATTGGGCCGGTTTCGCCCGGGAGTGCCAAGCGACCGGTGTTTTGAGCACTCGCGGGTTTGTCGAAAAGACGGGTGCCGGATAGCCGGCGGCCCGGCAATGGGCTGGCTTTAGTCGCCCCCCGATGGAGTGTTTCCGTAATGCTTCACACGCAATGGCACATCGTGCTCGGATGTGATTAGTGATGCATAACGTCGCGACTGAGGCGCGAGCTACTGCGAGTCGCCTCCAGCCGGCTTGTGTGGTGTTGCTGTCAGTCTAATCCATGAAGAATTGGAGTCTTCATCTTTATCAAGAAAGTCCTTTATACCTTGCCGGGCAATAAGATCAGCAAGTTCGCTCGAAGACGATGTTACGGTGATTGCCTCTGTAAACATCTGATTACGAATTGTGCCTTTGAGCTTTCCCGCCTTGATCAGCTTCTTGACGGGTTCTTTGGCTAACGGTGACGTGAGAAGGATGCCTTCTTGCGTAATCTCATATTGGACTATAACATATCCCATTGTGTCATACACGGCTTTAGTAACTCGCAACTCTTTCTTCCTCAGACGCAAACAAAGAAACTTGTGTTGTTTGACATTCGTCGTATAGCCCTCGAATACCAACATGTTGATCCCGTCGATAGATGTGTTGCTATTGATATCATAGATCCATACGACATCAATCCATCCCGACTTCCTTGGGAAAATGGATAACCGCGTTTGTTCTTTAGCCCCCGGGGCACTACGCCATGCCCCAAGAATCATTTCGTCGGGCGTTACGTTCTTGGGGGGCGGGAGAGGATTCTTGAATTCTGGTAAACATCCCGCCAAAAAGGTAGTCCCGATGCACAACACCTTACTTTCCGCACATCTCGTTCGAGATATCTCGCGAATTTCCGGGGCTGGTTGTCGTGGCTGCAAAGGGTGTCGTGATTCGGCGGGCCCCGCTCTTTCGGAACCATTGTTGACTCGGTC
>SDBV01001033.1_pt1 | contig 41054 bp, 30 predicted proteins | sample 2277081 | NCBI WGS metagenome assembly SDBV01 (sample SAMN10402039, study PRJNA504765) | marine sediment metagenome | isolation source: marine sediment core GS10_PC15, 223 cmbsf | place: Arctic Ocean: Southern Knipovich Ridge | collected 2010
TTTTCCCTGTGGTCTTCATACGGGGTTGTTCTCCTGTTAGGATTAACTTATAATTTTACAGGATGGTACTGGGCAGACTTAATCCTTACAGGTTTGGTTGTCCATAGACTATCTAATTATCTACATAATTTTAACGATTGCTGGCTAGATAAATACTATAATATATCTCGAATAAATAGTGACAAGACAGATGATGTCTAAGTTTATAGATCTAACTAACAAAAGATATGGACGTTTGGTAGTTGCTAAATACGCTGGTAAAGATTCTAACGGTAAAACGCGATGGGCTTGTGTATGTGATTGTGGGGCAGAAGTTAGAATTTTTGGAACTAACCTTAAGAGAAAATTAACCACAAGTTGCGGCTGTTTCCATAAAGAACAATTTAGAAAGTTACGATTAATCAAAATTGATCGACGTAGGAAATTTGGCAAACTTAAGGCCATTGGCGGTCCGACCAAGAAAGGTTCAAAAACGTTCTATCTCTGTAAATGTGATTGTGGTAATACGACAGAAGTTGAGTCCTATGTTTTACGTAAAGGCATAACTAAGAGTTGCGGATGTCTACAGCGTGAGGCAGTTCGTACTCATGGATTATCACAAACCAAAGACTATAAACGGGCCAAATGCGCAGAAAGAAGATTTTTAATGGCTTCAGAAGGTAACAACTATACTGTAAGTGATATAGTCAAGAAATTAATGGACCAAAAATATTTGTGTTATTACTGTGAAGGATTTGTGAAATCCGATTATCATGTAGACCACATGACTCCCCTCAGTCGGGGAGGGAATAATGAACAAGATAATATTTGTATTTCTTGTCCAACATGTAATTTAAGAAAGAACAGAAAAACAGCGGAAGAATTTATTAACTCGGGATCTGATCCCGAGGAAAATGATTAAGGAAAAGGAGTATAGAATTATGAAAGGTTTTGTAAAGAATGAAGGCAAGAAAGGTATTTTTATTCTACAGAGAACACTATATCCAGGCTCCCTGCTGTCTTTTGATGAAGCATACCTGTCTGTGGGACAAAAGAGTGGTAGGAAGAAAGGTGACTCGTTCGTAAGATGGCTTCGAGACGAGTGTCTTTCGGGAAACCAATGGGTGTTTTATAAGGAAGAAGGAGTTCCTTATTTTTCCCAAGAGGAACTAGATGAAGTTGAAGAGAGGCCTGCAGGAGCAGTAGCGCCTGCTAAAGGGGCCGGGAGAGTGATGAGGCGGCATATCAATGACGCTAAGGGCACCGAAATTACTGCAAGCACCATCATTGAAGAGCCATACTCTCGGGCCAAAGTTCTTATTGATAAGTGTGCTGACAGAAATATTTTGAAAAAAGCCCTTGCGTTAAGTCAACATTTTTCCAAGAAGGAAGAACATATGCGCCACTTGATGAGGAGATTGCAGCAAGTCTACTAAAGGAGGGCCATATATAAATGACCTCGGTTCTAAAACCAGAGATAACATCTATTATTAATGGTCTTCTAACGATAACAGTTCGTTCAACTACTGAAGTAGAAGCGGTATTTGATCAGCTTTTGATTTTCAGAGCCGGTTCGGCTAATGGTCCCTTTAGTACAATAGAGACCATTATATTAAATGGGTCCGGGGGATACACCTTTCTCGATACTGGAACAAGCGCAGCGAAGTATTATAAGGCCCAATTCTTTAATAGCTCTTCGATGGTTAGCAGTGTCTTTTCGGAGCTAGCCCAAGAAACAGGCGTCTTTTCAGAATATACGGTTCCCACATCTACAGCAACCTATCCTTCCGAAATAGCGCTATCTGAGGAAGACCGAGAAATTGTGGAGTCTATCCGAATCACTTTGGGAGACATAGGAATTATAGAAAGAGATTTTTTTGATTCTTCCGATACCAATTCTGCCTTTGCTTGCGCATCCCAAATTTCTTCAGATCAGAAAACTTGGGAACTAGAAGAATTTAAAGGCTGGCCCCAAAGAGTTATAATTAATGGAGAAGAAAAGACTAGCATATCTGATCCTCAAGTTATTGGATACAAATTCCTGACATTCAGCGGCGCCAGCGCGTGTATTACAGGCACGCTGGATATATTTTACAACCATTTCCGTTTCTCGGATAGAGAGATTTTGTTAGCCTATGACCGGTCTATAAATCTTTTGGTATCTTGTGGATTGACAAGCGCACAAGTAACTACAGAGATGAGGATTATGCAGGCTGCTATCCTCTTACTGGAAGGTGAGTTACGAGATTTCCAGCAGGGCGGGGTTTCTATACGAGATGGGGATACAAGTTATGATAGCTCTAGAGCTATAGAATCTAGGTCACAGGAGCTAAATGATTTAAGGCTGAAGATGAGAGAGTTAGTACACTGTGCCAGAGTCAGTGCGTCTTATAGCCTCGAAGGTGTTAGGGTAGATTAATGCCTCGGAAAATGGTTTCTAAACAGATGAAAAAGGATTTCAAGAAGATCACGCAACAGCTGGTAAGAGACCTGTCTCAGCCGTTGACCATTGTTCAAGAAAGTCCTATGTTTGTAGACTGTCCCAATTGTGTATGGGATTCTATTAATAAAAAGTCATCCAATGTTTTCGATTCCTCATTTTCGGGATCTACTACTATTTTTACAGGTACCGATCAAGAAAGAACTATTTCCCCAATCTCTTTCTCAGCTGGACGGTGCCCAGTTTGTATTGGAGAAGGGCAGTTATTTACTACTAAAGAAATCTGTATTGCGGCCATGATTAATTTCATTTCCGTAGCTGATAGGGGTGGAAGATATTTTGATTTGCCTGCTGGTAAAGAGGGTGTTAACTTTATGATTGTCAAGACCATAGCCTGTCACTATGAACTTCTGCTTAATAATAACATCTTTGTAGTTCACGGAAATACCAAGTGTGAAAAGTTTAGGCCACCTATTTTGAGAGGACTGGGAGGAGAAGAGGCTATAACCGAAATGGTTCTTCAGACTTCTGAAGTTGGAGAAAGAACTTCAGGTAAGTTTGGTGGTGGAGATAAATTTAGTCGGGATGACGATCCCCGTCGACGAATTAAAGGTCCGTCGGATCTTAGTGTTTTGAGAGGGAATTTTAAGGGCAGAGATAGCTAAAGATGGCCTTCAAAATAAAAATTAATGCGAGTATAGATAGGTCTCAGCTAAGTAAAATTATTCAGAAGCGGCAAAAATTAATTAAAGAAAATATTCGAGATGTTATGCGAAGGAAAGCGTTACCCTTTCTAATAGATTTAATTATGGAAGGTTATGATGCGCTTGCTGATCGTGCAGGGCAAGGTCCGGATGATCCTACAAATCCAGCAAACTGGCGAAATGAATTTTTAGCTAAACTACGAGAAGATTTAGAAAATAATCTTGTACTTACTGGAAATAGAATCATAGCAAAACTTGGAGACAAAGATTTTCTAGGCTATGATCCTTCCGGAGGAATAGGTCCTGATGACACGGAACCTCTACATTGGTTAGTCTTTTATATCGAAGGACTTGTAGGAGATTGGGCTTTTGTAACACCTACGGACTATAACAAAATTACTAGAGGAAAATATGATGTTAAATGGGGTAGATTTAGTAAAGGATTTATGATTAGTAGAGAAGAGTATGAAGAACAAGGCTGGGATAGCGTTATACCGTTTGATCAAGTTAGGCATCCTTTTTCTGGTTTTGCGCCTTTGGATATATTTGCGGAGGCGCTAAATGAATTTAAGATACGCCCTTTTATTCAAAAAGCCATAACTGCTGCTGTGCGGGGGGAGAAAATATGACCGTAACTTTAATGCGAATGGAAGATATGAGCCTTCAGCATTGGATAAAGGGCTCGCTTATTCCATTAAAATGGGTCGAAAATATTACTAACGTTCCTTTAACTTTCAACTCGGATAAACAGCGTTTCGAGGCTCAAATAGTATGGCTTCCGAATTTTTTGGACGAAGGCCGAGGCTGGGTTTATTTTGATCCAGTTGGAACAGGTTCTTGTATCTTGAATTCCATCCCTGGCTCAGAACAAACAACTAGGATTACTGTTTTTAATGAGAGCGGGGCCACCATAAGTAGTAGTAATTATACCATCAATTATATTGACGGGGCTGTAATTGCTTCTGGTGGAACAACTACCCCGCAGGGAGTTCCTACTACTATAGATTTTGCCCAGTACTACGTATCTATTATTGATGGATGGCCTGGAACTAATCCTCCAGAACTGCCCATTGTTGCTGTAGAAATAACTGATTATGATAAACAGCCCTTCCAATTAGGAGGAGGGCGCAAGGCTGTAAGAAACGGAGCTATTCATATTTTTGCTACCTCAAGTTCGGAGCGTGACGATCTTACTGAGTTTTTATTTGATGCTATTTTTCAGAGACATGTTCCGGTTATTGATTTTAGAGAAGGAGAACCTTTGAATTATGATGGGACTTTTAATACCAATTTTTCAGCTCCGCTATTACAATTAAATACGAACGATGATTCTCTCTTTTATTTTCGTAATGTGAAAGCAACCAATATAAATGTGAGACAAGAATTTAGTGATCTCAATAGGTGGAGATCTAAAATTACATTTACTATGGAATCATTTAGAGATGGTCTTGATTTTAATGCTTTATAAAGAAGATTGAAAATGTGGAAACATGAGGAATAGGTTTAAAAGGGGAGTAGCAGCTCCCCAGGGACGGTACAGGCCTATCCTCTAAAGTATGCCTCACTTTGGTGGCAGGTTACATAAACTCCCCCAAGTTGTGTAACTAAACTAAATCTCGTAAAGGAGGAAGACCTGATATGGCACGCAGGAACCGAATTATTTATCCAAGCAACTCGGTTTGGGCTAATGGTAACGTCCTCTATCGGGTTATGACCTTTGGGTCTACCACGACCTTTAATACCGAGGATGTCTTCGAGTTGGGTCAGCTCAGCGTCATTGATGTCGTTGATGATTCCCCAACCGTAGCCGTTACGATTGAAACCGATGAATTTGGTTCTCTCTCCAACCTTTATCACCTTTCGAACATCGAGTTCGATGGTGTTGCGAACGTCGGTGCCACTTCTGTAAGTGGTCACTTGACTGTAGTAAGTGGTTTGGGAGACGCCGCGGTTAATATTGCGTTTTATCACGGTATTGCCCTCACTGACTTTGGTCTTTCCGGTTGCGAGACTGGTTCAGCTGTTGAAATTTGGGCTCCGATTCAAGACGAGTGTTCTTTAGGTACTTCTAATGATGACATTACTCAGACGATGTATCTACCTCGCGTGTTCATCAACTCTATTGAGTGGACGTACACCGCAGGTGCGAATGCTGCAGAGAACTACGGCGCAGAAACGGACGCCAAGCTATGGTTTGTAAATGACGGTAGGTTTATTTCTAACGAAGAGTATGTTTATACATCGGCTGCACCCGAAGGAGACGGTAATACGGGCACTACAGGCGGTACTGGTTTCAAGATCGATACTGCTGATACCGTACTATTTCTAGCTTTGGATGAGGCCGCTTCAACCCCCGAATTGGTATCTACACGAACTACAGGACAGTTGGCTTTCTTGAGGTTTGATTCCCTAGGAAACCCAGCAGTTCGGTATTTCAATGCGTCTACTAAGACGTCCGTTGATATCAAAGTGGGAGCCGGCACATCGGCTGAGGCTGGCACGTATATTTATGATAGTGCAACTAACAAACTCTTTGAGCCTACCGACCTTACCTCTAATGTTGACTTTGAGATTACAGAAGGTAAGGAAGATGGCGATATTCTAATTGTCCTTTATGCAGGAAATGCTTTCGCAAACTCTTTTGCTAACCTATCTGCGGGTGCTAAGGCAGCCCGAGGTGGTAGTGCTTCTGATTCTAACATGGGCACGAGACGAGATGCGGAATACTTTGCTCCGATTGAGATTGATCCTAGCGCCAAGCCTGAAGATGTTGGTGCAGTAAGACAGGGTCAGATTGAGATTTATCTCATCGATAAGGACGTATTGGATCCAGGCGCGGACAGAGATGATCAGCTAGCTCTACGAGTTACTTCCGTAACTGTTGCGGCAGATCTAACCCGAGAGCCACTGTTCGAACTTTCTTCTCTCCGGCCTTATGACAGATCGCTAACATTCCCAATTCCGTTCACGGTAACGGTAGAAACGACCGCGAACGAGCTGAATGAGTATGCAACCTTCGCTTCTAAGAAGGATGGTTTTGTTGCAGGAACTACAGATGATATTTCCATCTTTGATTTCATGACTGCTAATGAGCGCTTGGACCTAGTTGTCCAGATTTACCAGCAAACCGATCAGGAAGCTGGTGGACGAGGCTCTGAGAGACGTGTCCTAGTTAGAGAGATGGTTGGTGATGAATATTACCAGCGCGGCACCCGCTTCAATTATTACAGCGGTTTGGCCGACGATCCAGATGGTGATCCTTCGGGATCTCCGACGGATATTCCGTCTGTTCCAACTAAGGATAACACTCACCGAGAACGGCCGCTCAAAACAGTTATTGCGAAAGACCTGAGAATTACAGACGAAGCTTACAACTTAACTCTGGGAGAGAATGCTACACAGACTTTCGGCTTCCGAGGCACTAACCGAGTTTTCGCGGTGCTTGGTGAAGTTGATATAGCAGATATGGTCGCGGATCCTGGATTCCAGATTAATCCGGACAACCCCCGAATCGTCTAAGCTTCTATTTCTTATTTCTCTGTTGTTGGATTTCCAGCGACAGAGAAACAAGGTATTCCTCCGGATGTACCGGAGGGGCCGGATTAAAAGGTAAGGAGATGATAGGACTATGGAAGAATCAAGGGAAGAATTGGTCTTACAAAGATCTAAGGACAAACTTAAAAGGGATATAGAAAAAGAAATCACCAGATTTTTTGATCACATTCTTGATATATCTGAAGTTGCTATAGGAGATCCTCAGCGGTATAAGCCGTTTAGATCCAAAGTCTTACGCGCTGGAAATGATGCTATTAGAGAAGCTAAAAAGGTTTTGGATAAGAATTATAAAGTATTATATGTTTCTACAACTGAGGATATTATAGAAATTCAGAAACCAAGTGTGACTACCAAAAGATCTATTTTGAATTAAGGAAAAGGAGAATAAAAATGGCAAAGGCCGAAGACGTAAAAGAAATTCTTGATACTAGACGAGAATTTATGCTGGAGTCGCCAGAGAGGGAAATCAATCATTATTTTATAGCGAACCCTACTGGTGAAGATATACGGAAAGCAGATTGGCAGTACTCCAAGATTTATAACCAGGCCATTGTGGACGGCTTTTTAACTCAAGCCCAGATGGTTGAAGTTCTCAAAGAAAAGAAAATTATTAGTGATGATTATACTGAAAGACTTGATAGAGTAAGAACTTCTTTGGCTGCAGAACTCTTTAAGTTGGAAAATCTACTTGATGGGGCTTCTCAAGAAGAAAAAGAAGCGGTTGCTTTAGAAGTAGCCAGCCTTAGAGATGAGTTATTTCAGATAAATCAAATGGTCAATGGTCCTATGGGAAATACCTGTGAAAATCTTGCTGAAGATGCCCGCACAGAATTTCTCACGAGTAGGATAATTCAGACAAAAGATGGTAAAAAGACCTGGAAGGAGTTCCAAGATTACCGGGACGAAGACAACACAGCGCTTTGTGTAAAATCTAGGTTTGAGGTCATGCTTTGGATGCAAGGGCTAGGCAGTGACTTCTTAGAAAATACTCCAGAGCAAAAAATGTTACGAGGTATTGCGGAAGAACGACTTAATAGGGCGTTAGAAGACGCACAGAAAGAAGTCGATAAAACTGAAGCGGCCGCCGAAGCAGCTTCCGAAGCTCCCGTAGAAGAGATTTCTTTGAGTAAAAAACTAGAAGAAAAACCAAAAGTAAAAAGAGGACGTCCTAAGGGCTCTACTAAAAAGAAGACTACCAAGAAGAAGCAAGCTGTTAAAAAGGATGAATAATGGAGGATACTCTTTCCTTTCAAGAAGTAGAAGAGATCCTAGAGGGAATACTCAATAACCGTAGGCTTATTAAAGTAGAGAGTATGGCAGATATCAACTTTGTGGTATTCTCCTTCCCAACTGCTGATGAAATTCTTTCCAGTAGGTGTATTCGAGAGAAGGCTCTTTTAGAGGCTCGGAAAGAAGGTCTTCCGTCTCTAGCAGATATAGACAAAATGTTAGCAGAAAGAGAAGTAGTTACTGAAGAAGACAAACAAAAAGTTAAAGAGTTAGAAGATAAGCTTAGTGGTCAGAGAAGGCTACTTCAGATTACTAAAATTTCTGGACGTAGAAAGCCTATTGAAGAAGCTATTGAGAGATATCTCAAAGAAATTGATGAGTTAAACTCTAAAGGTGAGTCTTTTTATTATTTATCTCAAGAAAAGAAAGCAGATGAAGAATCAATGCTCTACCTTGCTTGGGCTGCTAGTCATACAATAGAAGGGGAAAAGTATTGGAATTCATTTAAAGATTTTGAAAACGAAACAGATCTTGTTTTTCGTAATCAATTAATTATAGAATATGTTAATATTAATAGAGGACTTGCAATTAAGAAGATTAGATATCTTTCCCGTCATAGTTTATGGCGCATTAGATATGTGGCAGCACTAAAAATAGGGGGGTCTCTATTTACTAGAGGCCTTGAAGATTTAACCCCAGATCAGATTAGCTTGTTATACTGGAGTAACTATTATCAATCTATTTATGAAATGATGCCAGATGACCAGCCAGATGAAGAAACTATCAAGGATGATGAAGCTCTTGATAAATATATGGAAGCTTACTTTAAGAAGCGACAAGCGGATAGGAACGAAGGAAAGGTTAAGAGCGCAGGAGCTACATCAGGAAAAGGTAAATTATCAGCATGGGATAAAGGAGAGGAACTGATTATCACCCCGGCCCATCCAGAATATATGTCTCTAGCATATTCGGAAAAACGTATTAAATCTACAGATGGCTCTGATGAAGTAGAAGTTATATCTCCAAACAGCAAGAGAGCACGTAATAGACGTGCTCGTTCTAGAGAAAGAATTAGGGGAGGGTCAAAGGGGACTCGATGATAATTCAGTGGTGGAGGAATAGGTTAATTGGTAGAAGAGAAGTTTAAAGTCGGGGTAGAAGTAGAGGTTGAACAGTCTAGCCTTTCACAGATTACCCGACAAATAGAAAAAGCTGTTAAAGAGGCTTTTGAGAAGAGCACTCGTGCCGGAGCTGGAAGACTTGGAGGAACGGGTAAAGCTCCTGCCACGCCTGGGGGAGGGGCAGCTACTGCTAGAAGTATTAAAGATGCCCTTAGTGTGTCTGGAAAAGGACTTGCTAACGAAATTCAAAAAGCAATTGCTGCAGAAGCTAAAGGCTTTACAGCAGCCAGTAAACGAGTTGAAAATGCAGTAAATAGACTAACTAAGGCTATTCAAGCTCGCCCTGGTGGCGGAGGAGGGGGTCCCCTTCCAGAAACTCAAAGACTTGCTGCCCGCCAGCAGGGTCCCACCAACAAAAATCTCGCCCGAGATATTCAGAAGAGCCGTTTAGAGGCTGGTCGCCAGACCACGGGTTCCGGCGGTACTTCTGAGAAAAGAACAGACCTCAGAACAGGGACAGGTAAAGATAGGCCCACTTATCAAGCTAAGGCTGAAAAGAGGGAAGCTACACGTGCAGCTAAGGGAGGCGACGGAGTTCGTGCCCAACAGAAGCGCGCTGCAGAGGGAGCTAAACGTGTAGCTGAGAGTCTAAATGAATTACGCAAACGTATTGAAACTGCTTTTCCAAGCAGACCAACTATTGCTCGTGACATAGGGCTACCTAAGGGAGCAGAAGTTGGACCAGGCGCAACTATTGTACTTAAAGATTTAGCTGGGCAAACTAAGATTGTAACTTCAGTTATTAAAGTTTTTGGAGATAAGACAGCTAAAGCTGCAGATATCATCACAGAACGAGTTAACAAATTATTAACAGTCGGCGGAGAAGCCGGTATAGGTAGAGTAGAAAGTCTGGGCCGGATGGCGCGTAGGCGGCCTGAACAAGCTACCTCCCTCCTACGAGGAGAGATTAGAAAAACTCTAGAATTACCAGTTGCCCAAAAAGGCGGGGTCATGCAATCCTACCAGAAGGGGGGAGAAGCCAAATTATTATTTAGGCCTACTAAAGAACAAGAGAAACGATTATCTAAGTTAAAAGACGAGGCTTCTATTATAGCTGAAGTTAATAAGATGTTATATGAGATGTCTGGGGCTTTGGAAGGTCTTAAAAAGCAAGGCATAGAAGTAATATCTTCTCTTGGTTTATCTGAAAAACCTGCTGCAGCAGCCCAAATTATTAGAGATCCAGAGACTAAGGCAGTTAAAGAAGTACAAATGCCGGTACAGACGAGGGGTCTTGCTGCCATGGGCTTGGGTGGAGCTGGAGCTATGCGACAAGCCCGATCTCATCTAGTAACTCAAATTCAAGAAATAATAGGCGGAGAAACGCCTAAGATTATGGGGCGTGGAGAAAGAGAAGCTTTCGAAACAGGGGCATTTAGACCAGGGGCAGTAAGACCTTTGCGTACCGCCGTCGCCGGCGCTGCACAGATACCTGAAATTGCAGAAGATCAAATCCTTGTAGATGAAAGTGTTATGATGGATATTGTCCAAACTAGATCTAAGGTTATGGCCAAGTTGGCAGAAGGGTTGCAGGCCGGACAAGAACTAGCCGAAGGGCAAGTTTTGGGAGCGGATATAGAAGGCGGACAGGTTGTTTTTGATGCTAAGGGTATAAATGCTAAGATTAAAGAAATAGAGAAAATATGGGAGGACGGAGTAGAAGGAGTTCGAGTAACAATTGAAGAAGTCAGCCAATTAATGACTGGTGAAAAGATTACCACTATGGCTGGCTTCAAAGGTATCGTTAAGAAAGTACCTGACTTAGCAGGAAAATATGGGCTGCCTGAAGGGACGCAAGCAGCAGTTAGTGCAGAAGGAATGGCTAAGAGAGGTATTCTCAGAGACCCTATGTCCATGATGGCTTCTGAAATTGCTAAACAGGTAGGTGCCTCAGGACAAGAAGTTGCAGATAAGATAGAAGCTGCAATGAGAGAAGGAGGACAAGATATAGCTACCGCTGTAGAAGGCGTGTCAAAAGAGTATGGGCTAAAAGGATTCACGGGGGCAGAGAAAGGCACAATGGTTGGAGAATTAGCATTTGGACGTTTGCCGCCGCAGACAGGGGGAGAAAGAGAACAAAGATTCTTTGATGTGCCGGCAATAAGGGGCCTTGAACAACAAGCTGAGACGGCCGGGATGGCGAAGGATTTTCAAGCGCGGATGCAAGGCGTCATGTCTGCAAATGAAGATTTCATTCAACAATTGAAAGTTATGGCAGGAGCGGTAGATATTGCTTCTGAGGGACTACAAGAATTATTGCCGGAACAATTTAAGAGGTTACCTGTCGGTAGGGCTCAACCAGAAGAATTTGCAGGCACTATACTAGATCCTAAATATAAACAAGCTCAAGCTCTTCGTATGCCTACGAGAGAAGGCGGAGAACGCTTAATGCGTATGCCTGGAATAGGTAGGGGTTTGGGACAAAGGGCAGGCTTTAAGACACAGTTAGGTTTGCAACAAGCCGAAAAGATTGCTAAACAGTTTGATAGAATGTTAGAAACTGCAACCCAAATCAGAGCTGCAACAGGAGAGATACCTCTAAGCGAAGAATCGCCCGCTGTTGCGGAAGCCGCTAACGTGACCGGCCGGGCTATGAAAGATGTAATAAACGATATTACAAAGTTGGGTAAAGAAACTACAGAAGGCAAGGCAGCAATGAAAGAATTTATAGCTACTTTCATGCCGTTTGTGGAGCAACTTAAAGGGGCAGCAGATATCAAATATTTTGAAACTACTAGAGGCGGGGAAAAGGAACTTGTAGAAGAAAAAAGAACAGCTGCCCAATATGTAAAGGGACGAAGAGGATTACAGGGAAAGATGTTTGGTATCCAAGATATCCTGGCCGAAAGGACAGGTAAGGTAACTCAAGTAAAGCCCGAAACTGACATGGGAAAACGGGGAATAGTATCCACTCAAAGTGTTCAGAGATTAGGGGCTATTCATAAGAATGTCGAAATTCTAAATAAAGTAATGGAAAAGCTTGGGGTTACTCTGGAAAAGGATTCGACACACGTAGAAAGACTTCATAATAAGTTAGAACAATTAGAGGAAGGCCTTGTTTCTCTCATCACCGCGCAGGGAGTAGGTAGAGTTGGCGGTACTGTTGATCCTCGCTCCCGCCCAGCCGCACAACAAATCGGGGGTGGATTGTCTTCTTCAGAATATCGAACGGCTCTTGAATTCCCAACAGATGTTGGCAAAGAACTTAAAGCGGTTGGAGACCGCCTTAGGGGTATGAGAGATGCTGGGAAAGATGTAAACCAATCCCTTGAGGCTTTAGATAGAATGATAACGGCACAAGAGCCGGGAGGGGGTATTCCTAAGGATGTAGTTGTAATAAATCGCAAAGATTATGAACGATTAGTCCAATCTGTGTCTCGAGAAGAAAGAATACCCCAAGCAGAGGCCGAAAGAAGAGTACAAAGACCAGGACTAATGCATCGTTTCCCAACGACTGGTCCTGCTAGTTTTCTACCAACCAAACTTAGAGTAGGAGATGTTCCTCCCGGTAAGATGGGAGTTGCAGGACCTGCAGCTGTTAGTTCAATGGAAGATTTGGACGCAGTAGTTGCCCCGTTGAAAAACAGATTACTAGAGCTAAACGTAGCATTTGAGAAAGCCGGAGGCATAGGCGCAGCAGCTGATGAGACCAGAGCGGAAATGCGGGCGCTTACAGGAGAAATAGAGGCAATCATCCCTTCCTTCGCATCCGCTCGCCAGAACCTAGATTTTGATGGAGATAAGATAACTTGGCATGCTGATGTGGCTACGGAGGCTGGTAGAGGGCTTCAAACTTTGGCGGACCAGGCTAAAGGAACTGGAGTAGCTTTCGAAAATATGCTGACTAACATTAAGGGTAAAGTTGCTCCAGAAGGCAAAGTAGCCGGTATTCGAGGGTATGGAGAATTATTTGCACGAACAGCGAAGCTGAGAGAAGGCCCGGAGCGCGCTGCGGTCTTAGCTCCACAAACAGCCGAGATGGCTGGAAGAGAAGCTTTTGCCCATGTGGCGCCTAAAAAATCTGTAGGACTGCTAACTGATATGTTTAATCAGATGCTACTTGCTATCACGGCTGGTTCTCAGAACTTAGGCGAAGCAGGTAGGGCAGCTCTGATGGAGGCAATGCAGGCCATAAATGAAGGCTTAGGTATGAAGCATGGTGCAGGAGGGGTGCCTACCCAGTTTATTGAAGATATGAGAAAAGGTCAGCTCGGAAAGATCTCTAAGGGTATGGATGAAGGCGGAGAAGATTTCTACGGATCTCTAGGTAAAACTAATGAAGCTTATAGAGAAGCACTTAAGCAAGGGCTCAGGAATGCAGACGAGAGTGCGGTGAGAGCTTTGCAAGAACAAGAAGGGGTCCAGGGCGATGACTTACTTCAGGTTATTGATCAGCTTGTAGACAAGCTAGATCTCAAGGGCTCAATTAAGAGGATGTTTGATTTGATGGGCGAGGCCATGCGGACAGCTATGCAAACAGAGGGAATGGCCCCAGGAGATATAAAAGCCGAAATGGGTGCTATGATGAAACCCGCTGGAGGAGGGAAAGGTCCCCCAGGCTTTGATCTTAATCGAATTATGAAGAATATCTTTCCAGCCCACACATTGACCCGTGGTAGGTTTGCAAAAGAAATAATGGAACAGCCAGGAATGGAGAGGATTAGGAAAATATTAAGCTTGTTTCCAGAACAACTCGCAGACGAAATATCTGAGTTATCCACTGAACTAGATCCAGGATCCTTAACAGGCAGCTCAAAACAAATTGCACAGCAAATACACACAGCTCTTAAGAGTTGGCTAAAAACAACATATAAAGAATTAAATAAGTTTCAAATCGCAGATGTGGCAATGGTTCAAAAGCTTGCTCCTGGTCTTTCTGAAAAACAGGCAGGAAAAGTAAAAGGAGTATATAAAAAAGGACCAAAAGGCATAGAGCATTTAGGAGCAACATTCATAGGTCTTGAAACAGTTATGAAACCTTTTGCTCAGGCTTTAGCAGATTTGGGTAAGATTGCGAGGGGGGTTGATATCGGTAGAAGTATAAATGTTATTGCTGAGGATTTAGCACGACTACCGGCAGTCTTCGCTCATGAGTCTATCCATAGAGCAAATAAGAAATTTGGAACAGCTGTTAGTAATATAATGCGTCAATTTGCTAGACTAGAAGGTCCTCTGGGCAAAAGTTTTGCAAAACTAGGCGTCCGCATGACAGAAAAGGTTCCGGTAGCAGGTGTTGTACAGGCCCGTAAGAGAGTTGAAGATTTGGTTGGGCGCCAACGTGGGGGAAAAGCTTTAACGGAACAAGGAAAGGCTATCGGGCCTGCTATAGAGGGTGCACAAAAAAACTTGCGGCGAGTTATGGCCGAAGAACTTATTGCTTACCAAGCAGAGCCTGCAGAATTTGCTAAACTGGTAAAAGGAATCCCTGAAGCAGCTATAACAGCTTTAAAAAATGAATTTGAAAAAGTAAGGAAAGCGGAACCAGAATTAATTAATGCAGGAATTGAAGCCGCAACCTTAGCAAGAAAAGCAATGATAGATGGACTATCTTCTGCTTTAGAAGGAAAAGGACCAGATGTTGCTGGCCTCCAAGGAGAAGCGGCGGCAAGAGTTAGAGAACGAATGGAAGGGGTAGAATTTCCTGGTAGACTTGAGCATGTAGGGAGACGTGAGCGCCTAGGACTGGCTGAAACGGCTTTAGCACAAGGTAGACAAGCCATGGGTATTCCGGAAGAGATGAAATTGCCCCCAGGAATGGCAGGTATGGAAGGTCTCGGCCAAGAAGTTACAGAGTTATTTGGGGCTATGTCCGAAGCAGTCGGTGATCCTGGGGCATTACGAGCGATTGAAAATAAGATTAGTTCAGCTGGCCGAGAATACCAGAGTAGAATAAAAGGACTTCAACAGCAAGGAGAAATGCCCGGAGTCAAAGGGTTTGTAGAAGCTGAACAGCTTACTCGACAATTCCGAGCCCAAGCTGCGGAAATGATGATTCGACATTCTAAAAATCTGGAACGAAATATTGCCGAAATGCAAGCAAAGGGCGAAACCGAGGGTCCAGAATTTAGAGACAAATTACAGGAATTTCAGAAATCTGTTGAAAGAATCTTCGAATTCTATGCATCCACATTGAGACCAGTTGGAAGAGGCCGTGGCCGCACGGTAAGTCCAATAGCTTCGATGGCTGGGGAAATGGTGCCTGCTGCAAAGCAAGCGGGCGTAACAGCAACTCCTGCAACTTATAAAGCAATTATGAAACAGGCTGCTGGCGAAGGCATGGAAGCTGATGCATTCAAACATATGATGGGCCCTCTAGAAAGAGTAAAAGAGGCTATAGACAAGGGAGGCGAGGCTACTGAAGAATGGTCAGATATGTGGCAGGAGTTAATAGCTAGACCACAACACTTTCAGCAGAATATGGCTAAGGTAGTAGAGGTGTTGTCTAAATTCTCAAAGTTAGCCGGAGCCCCTGGAACCAGAACTTCAGATGAATTAAATAGGATGGCTGGCTTTGCAAGACAATTTGTTAACGCCATGAAAGAAGAGCCGCCTGTAAAACGGATAGAAGATATCCAGAGGATTGCAGGCAAGACCCCAAGACTAACCGCATTAGCCGAGAAGGGAAGAGGCGGCACTCTAGCAGACTCTATTGATGCCCAGTATAAAGAAGCTATTGCTAAGGCTGGAGAGAGAGCTAAGCAGTTAACTAAAGTTATTGGAACGGATGCCTTCAAACAACTTAAGATTGCGGGCAGAGATTTTGAACCTATGAAAATGGATATCATAGATCCCAAAACTGGCCAAGTGGTTCAAAAACTTGGGGCAACTTTTAAACGAGTAGGTAAAACTATTCAAGTTTCTATGCAACAAGGCGGAGCCGCAGCCGGAGCTTTTGGAAATCAGATGCGCAATGCTTTCAGACGAGTTGTGCAGTGGGGATTTGCTTCTGGTATTATTTATGGTACTATTCGGGCTCTTCGTAATGCGGTCCAAGTAATTACTGAAGTCCAAGACAAGATGATGCAACTTCAGAAGGTTATGGATGTCACCATTACTGACTTTGCGGCTATGCAAGATGGCGCAGTAAGTATGGCTAAAGAATTTGGTATCTCTATCAGTGAAGTTCTTGATGGTATGGTAGTTTATGGTCAGCAGGGTTTGAAAATGGCGGAAATTACTGAAAGAACCAGAGCTACCTTGCTTGCTGTCAACGTCACTACTCTAAGTGCAACAGATGCTACGGAAGCTTTGACTGCAGCCCATAAGGTTTTCGGAGAGACTGTGTCCAGCAGCGCAGAGTTCGTAGACGCATGGGGGTCTGTAGCTGCTAGACACGCCATTACTGCTAAAGATCTTGCTGATGCTGTAAAACGATCTGGTGCAGCCGCCGGAGTTTCTGGAACAAGTTTCGAAGATTTCTTAGGCATCATAACAGCCATTGGTGCGGTTACTCGACAAACGGGTAAGGAAATTGCAACGAGCACCAAGTTTATGTTCCGAGCTATGCGTCGCCCTGTAGCACAAAAAGAAATAGGAGCATTAGGAATCAGGAGTTTGACCGAAACCGGGGATTTGCGCCCTGCGATGGATATCTTGAAAGATCTAGCTGGACTATGGGATGGCCTATCTCGTGCCCAACAAGTTAATACTGCCCAAGCTATGGCAGGTATCAGACATTATAACTCATTCATTGTTTTGATGAACAATTTTGATGAAGCATTGATCGCTAGTGCGGACGCTACGAACTCTCAGGGATTTGCAATCAGAAAGAATGCTCTTGCTATGAAAACTTTTTCCAAACAAATGCAAGTACTCAGAGAAACAGTTAAGGGAGTTGCTTTAGAAGTTGGAAAGGCTATACTACCTGCGGCTACAACAGCGGTTAAAATCTTTTCTGGGCTAGTAGATGTAGTTGGTAAATTACCTGGACCCCTTCAGCAAGTTGGTATTATAGGCCTGGCCGCAATGGTAGGAATTCATAAAGGCGCAGATCTTGTTCTGGACAGCATGGATGCTATAATGGGAACTAGTATGAAGGTAACCAGACAGGAAAAAGGCTTGGTTGGTATGATGGCTGGGGGCGTAAGGGATGTAGGAATGGGATTGTTTGGCGGTCGAGCTGCCATGAAAGGCGCCGGTAAGATGGGAACAAGTGCCAGGAAACTCCGCAATGCATTTGAATCTGTGGGCAGTGCTGCATTTGGCGCAACTCCTATTATAAGCGTCTTCGGAGAACGTGTCAAGAAAGCGAGTATACAAACAAGGATGTTGTCAGGATCCATGACTAAACTGGCTATGGGAATGAGACTGTTGGCCTCGACAGCTATAATCGGAGCTTTAATCTGGGGAATTACAGCGCTTGTATCGCGGTACAAAGCAGCGAATAAGAGCGGTAAAGAGGTCGCAGACCAGCTTTACAATCAAATTGGACAAAGTAAAGATGCAGCCAATCAATTACGACAGCAAGCAACTCAGGTTCAAAGACTTGATTTAGCTTACATTAAGTTACAAAAATCTTTAGAAAAGCTACAAGATCCAGAAGCTCTCCAAACAGCTTTGAATTCAGGAAACTATAAGAGTGCTTCAGTCGCCGCACAGACATATTCTAATATGGTATATGAAGTTGGCGAAGCTATCGCAACTATCGACCCGGCTCGATTAAGGGGCATTACAACCTCAGGACAGTATATTATCAATATAGGAAAAAGCATGCAAGGAGTTACAGCTTCTGCTATAGATGCTAGAAATGCAATTACTGCTGCTTTCCAAACTGATGTAATCAAAGCTTTTGCTAACGAGCTTAAGGAGCCAAAAGGAGTTATAGATAAGCTCAGCCAAGCTTTTAACAATATGTTAGGAATAGAAACTGATTTTGGTGCTTTAGGTAAACTTAAAAAAGCTAGAGAAGAATTAAATAAGGAACTTAAAAAGAGAGAAGCGCTCGCCTCGCGAGGGTTAATTGATACCACAGGGCATGAAAAGGCAGTAGAACTTACCAAGCAAGAATTAGTATTAAGACAACAAGTATTTAAGTCCTCAATGGAGATTAAGAAAATATTAGAAGAGATGCCTAGATTTGAAGATATGGGAATGGCTGTTCAAGCAATGGGGCCTGACTTTGCGGAAGCTATTGAAGCAGCTATACCTTCAGGGGTCTTTGGCAAAGGCGCGACTTTACAAAGTGTTATGATGAAGCAACTAGCTAAGAGCGCGGGGATTGGAGGGTTCTTTGGTTATGAAGCAGCAAAAACGCCAGGATTGATGGCAGGCACTTTAGCAGAACGGGGTGTTCGTCTAAGAGGAGGTGCAGGAGCTGTCACGCCAGAAGCTAGAGGAGAAATTGGCCTAGCTACTACAGAGGTGGCAAGACGTATAGTTGAATCCCTAGACATAGCTGTAAAAGATGCAGATCTTGCAGAAATCACCCAAAATGCTAGAGTTATGATATCAGATATTAATCGGGGAACAGGCGAAGGAATTTATAGATTCTTTGATACAGTTAATGATACATATAGAGAAGCCCAGGCAGACCAAGTGGAAAGTATTGTAGCGGCTGTAGAGGCCGAACAGGGCAAAGCTCAAGATAAAATAGTGCACGCCTGGATAAGAGCCACTAGAAAATCTATGGAGGATATTGCAGCAGAAACGGAGCGGATTCTAAATCTGGCTTTCGTGGGAGTAATGGCTGGAGTTAGAATGCCTAAAGGCGGTATGCCTGATATAGGAGTAGCCCGCACAAGAGAATTGACTGCAGAACAAAGAATAATTAAAGCACTCACTGCTGATATGGAGAGATTAGGAAAAATTCAGGCAGAGATGACTCAAATAACTAATCAATATAGTGAAGAAGTGCTGGGAAATGTACAAGAGGCTTATAAGACTCAGGCAAAGAGCGGTCTCGCTCTGAAAGCAATGACTGAAGATATGGTGTCCTTGGTTAGCCAATTGCAAGAAGAAGCATTCAATATAAGTGTGGTTGCTCACTATCAGAAAGCCATAGAAGACTTAAATGTATCATTGGAGCAAGCGGCCCAAGTCGCTAGAGATGCTAGAATTGAAGAAGAAGCCAGGTCAGAATTCTTAATAGAAACTTCTGGGGCTATGGCAGGAATGGCAGAAGTCCATGACATAGACTTTGGTAAAGTTTTTAGAGAAATGACTGCAGGACAAAAACTTTCTATAGAAGTCCCAGGTTTTGCTGATTTTATGCGACGAATGGGCAGCGGGCAAAAAGAACGAGAAGCTTTAGTTGGGCAGCTGGCCGATATTAGAAAGAGAAGAGCGGCCTTTGAAGAAACTATGAAGGATTTAAGTGTAGCAAGTGAAACATTGTCAGAGAGCCAAAGAAAAAAGATTGAAGAAAGAGCAGTAAAAGGATTAGATCCGGCAACCCAAGAACTCTTGAAATCTTTTGAATCAACCGGCGACACTGCTGAAAGCCAAAGAGACTCACAACTTAATGTTCAAACATCTATGTTAGATCGTCTTCAAAACTTAGTAGATATAGGACTTGCTACGCCTGAAAAATTAGAGAAACTCAGAAATGATATAAAAACAGCCCAGGGCGCCACCGAAGTTAAAAAGATGTTGGAACAATATGGTAAAGTATACGGAGCTGAGCCTCTAAAAGAACTTACACTGCAAGCTCTTGGGGTAGGTGTTCAGGCCAAAGAAAGAGGGCCAAAATTTGTTATGAAACAAAGTTCCAAGATTCTTGATGAACTTGTTGGGCAAGAAGCTGATAAATTCAAACAAGCTCTGGAAGATTATGTTAATATTTTAAATGCAGGGGTACGGGCTGGAAAAAGAGCGGAGAGACGACGAAAAGGCGCTGGCGGCGGCCCTCAAGGTTATTTAGGTATTCCTCTGGCGGAAGCTGAAATTGGAGGAGAAACTCAGGCGTATGAAACACTACAAGCTGTACAGAAAGAGCAAGAAGGGCGCCTTATCAAACTACTGGAGTTTGAAAAAGTTAGAGGAACCGTACTTGACGAATCTAATAAGAGGACAGCAACTTTAGCTCAACGAGAAAAGATGCTAGCTTCTAAGAAAGAACAACACGCCACACGAATGGAAGAGCTTAAAAGTGCCACAGCGGCAAAAGCAGCAGAAGGCATTAAAAGATTCATAGATGCTGAGATGAAAACTATTTTAAGTATCGAACAAGGCACTAAAGAACTTTTAGCAAAAGAGCCAGCCAGAATAGCAATAGCGGCTCGTGATCTGGCAACCGGTATAGATAATATCATCAACGAATTTAAGAAGGCAGAGTTCTTGAAATATGAGAAGATCAAGTCAGACCTTGAAGGTCCCTTTGCTAGAGTAGGTAGGCCAGGCTTTAAAACTGAGTTTGAACAAAAGAGATCGGATTTAGAAGCGAAAAGAATGCGTCCTATGACTATGGACGAGATGAAAGCCAATAATAAAGAATTGAGCGACATCGATTTTGATGAAAAGGAAGCCCGTATAAAACAGGGACAAGATAAAGAGACGTCCGCCCTTAGATTACAACAGCAGCAAGCTGAAAGAATGAGAAGTGTTATGGCAGACGCCTTATTTAGTGGTCAGCTTGCTGGTACTGGGTTACAAGGAACTATTAAAAATTTCGTGGACACCCTGACAAGTGAATTAGCCACATCTGAACAAGCTGAAATGAAGGGAGGAAAATTAACATTTAGAGGAGTTCCATCTCTTCAGGCGGCCGGAAAAATGGCTGCGGAAGTTAGAAAATTTGCCCAGACTAAAGCTGCAGAAGCGCGAGGTAAAGGCTTTAGAGCACATATAACAGATCCTATAGTTAAACAGTTGCAAAGTGGTACTACTGAAATAGTTGCTGCTGTCTCAAGGATTGCACAGGGAGCGGGGGCCCCAGCTAGAGCAGGCGCTGCTCGCCAGAGAATCACTTTCGGGGCTAGTCCTCGAGGAGGTCTTCCGGCAACTGGGCCCCTTGCTTTTGGTGACCAGACAAATCTAACGTTCCCTCCTCAGGTTGGCCTTACTAATAGAAATCAGATTGCCGATTGGCAAACTAGAGCTTTTTCCGGTAATGCAACTGGATCTACTTCCAGTATTGTTAATACCAGAAGTGCGGCAGGGGTTCCAAGAGCACCAGGAGGGGTAGAAGATCGGACAGGCGGGCTGGCCCCAGGAGGACAGGCGGTTCAAACAGAAGCTGTTCAAGTCTTAGCTCAAGCCGTCACCTCTTTGGAAACAACACTAGCGGGCTTAACAAACCTACAACTTGATACTACTTCCTTAGAAACTTCTATTGCTGTTTTGGGCACAGAAATTGTAGGCGCAGTACAATCTGACCTAAGCGTAAATATTATCAATGCCCCCGTTGTTTCGGTATCTAATATTTCTGAGATCGGAACTGCTGCAACAGCAGGGATTGGTGCTGATATTACTACTCTAGGGCAGCGTATCACGGAGTTAGAGTCTGATATCGGCGACGTTGTCAATGAAGCTGTTTCCAATCTTAACTTAGAACAAGATATTACTGACGCATCATCAGCAGCTGATGCCGCAACCGAGACTGCTAATACAACTAATGAAGCATTAGTAGCACTCGGCAACGAACTTAGAAATGCGGATCTAGGTATTGAAGCCGATATAAGGCTAATTAATACTAACGCTGCTGCCAATGAGAGCCGTGTTACTGTTAATATAGAGGATATTAGAACTCTCAAGACCAAGACTGAAATTGCTACACAAGTAGCCAGGGTTGCAGCTAACGTGGCCTCTGCTGCTCGAAGGGTATAAACAATGGTCATTGTTGGACCAGGAGGTATTCTTATTTTAGAGAGTGGGGATCCAGATTTTCAAGATATTATTATTGGAAACCCAGACCCTCAAAATGAGATTATAGACCCTGATCCCACCAAACCTTTATCCCAATTTGTTCTAGAAACTTTTAATATTCCGTTTAGTCTACCTGTGTTAGGCGGAGAAATGCCTGGACAAGATATTCGGAATCAAGATGCCTCTACTATACTTAAACTATCTTTAGCTACAGAGCTGTTAGATCCTCCAGAGGGAAATTCTGGATTTGCTGAAATTGAGTTGGATGAAAATGGCATAGCTAGATTCTATGTAGTGGGCGCAAACCAAGCCACTAACTTAGATATACGTTACTGTATTCCTACTAGCCAGATTACAACCCCGGCTGACTTAGTCATTGTAAGAGGTTATGACCCTCCTCCTCGGCGAGAATTGAGAAGTTCCTTTGATGGATTGAAAAATGCTGAAATTATGGATTATTCAGAATGTGCAGCTGGGTCCTGTGATGAAAAAGCTGTAGGTAAATTTGCTACTATTTCTTATGATGACCCTTTATTGGATCAGGTTTATCTAGATGATATTCTAAATTCTTATGAATTAGAGGCTTTCGAAAGCTTGATCGGATACATTGTAGATTTAGATCTTCCTGATGGGGCAGATAGAGATGATCCTAATTTTATTCCTGGGCTGAAGATAACTTTCGGAGACACAACAAAAGAATATATCTCAACCAATGCCGATCTAATTAATAATTTTGTTTCTGTGGGCACTACAGGACAGGGCTTTTTAGGACAAAATGTTGGGGCCACAACATCAGCACAACTTACTTTTGGGTCTTCTTCTTTTGGAGGGGGAGGTAGTATTAATGTTTCAGTAACTGAGGTAGATGAGAAGACAGGAGAATGTACGGAATCTAATACCTCTATTGCTGGAAGCAAAATTTTTCTACCTGCTTCTCGGTTTGAAAGATTAAATAAATTTGGTAATGTAGAATCAGATTTCATTGGTGTTTCGGAAATTATTTTTTCAGGCCGGAAGGTAATCACCCTTACTCTCTTCGGAGACATTTCTCTAGATATTTTTGTTAGGCCTCAAAAAGAACTTATTAATTTGCAACACGGAAAAAATTGGGTTTGGGACGTAGATCAAGATGGTAATGTAGAGATAGAATTGTTTAGTATCTTGGAAAATGAAGCCGTTGCCCGCATCTGTGATATTTATTTAGGTAATGTTGATGTAGATACTATCGCCCGCCACAGTATAGATACTCCTAATGTGGCTGAGGAATTAGGAGAGCCAGCACTAGAAGGTTTAATTTGTAATATTGGAGATAGATTAGGATATTTAAGTTTGAATAACAAAATATGTATTGTAGTTGACAGGAAAAGACCCAGCATTGATATTTTCGATCCTGCAGGAAATGCCACAACCATTGCTGAACAGTTCATAGACCCTAATGGTCCCTTTGGGATTAGGTATACTCCAATTGTTATTATAGATGAGCCTGCCCCTATAGCCTATGCCTCCACAACCCCCCTCTCTAGTATTGATGGGACGAAAATTATTGCTATTGAAGGAATCATAGACCAGGCAGACGGAATTGTAGATGCGGACCCAACTACCACTCAAGACCTAGAAGATAGCGAACTATCTGTTTTGCAGGATAATACAAATGGATCTACCGTAGATATAACTCTTCCTTTTTGTACTGATCAAGAATGCCTACAAATTGCAAAGAACTTTTTGGCCCAACAGAATCAAGTAATTACCACCCAATCTGTGGTTTTAGGCCCTACATCAGAGCCTCGACTAGGAGATGTTGTGCCTGATGGGGCTGTTATTAATGAGATAAATTATTCCTATTCTGATGCCAGCCAATATTTGATTACAATAACTACTGGTCCCAAATATTTGACTGCGGGTAGTTTTAATGATTCTAAATATCAACTCCGAACTGAAGATGTTACCCGGGAAGGAGTTGTTCTGCAGGACGTAGGAAACGGGGCTGAATATGTAGTTCGAATAGAAGGGTTTGGAGAGATAACTGCTTTAAGTATGATTGTAGAGGATATTTCAGTTGGAGATAGGGTAAATGTTCGTATCTATAACAACCCTGTGGAACGTATATAATGGTTACCTGCGCTAATATAACTCTGGAAAAGATTAGAGCCGAAATTAGTTTCGGAATCTTAACTTTCGAAACTCCAGATATTCAATCTTTCAGTGTGACCCGTTCCCGTAGTCAATTAGCTGCAACATTTACTGCGTCCATTGAGGTACCTGCCACTACAGTGTTTCCAGTAGACCAAGATGTCGTCATTAGGGCTGGGGTTGAAGGGAATTTAAAGACTATTTTTTCAGGGAAAGTCTTGAGTATCACAGTTAATCCCTCTTTTGAACGAGCAACAACTTATGTTGTAAATATGTCTGGATCAGATAGGCTACAAGAATTAGAAGGCAAGACTATATCTAGACGCCAAAGAGCCCGAGCTGCCTCTACGTTTGCAGCGATTACAGGGGTTAGTTCGCGCCGACCCCAGAAAGGTATTTCTACAGAAAAACGAAAACAAAGTGGGGGCAGCCAACAAATCACAACCTCGGATACTAATATTAGAGAACATTCTAAATTAGTTAGAACTGATACAAGTTCCTGGGATCCTTTTGGTCCTGCTAAAGATCCTGAAAGTGTGGCAAGTGAAGAAGACACGGGACAAGATGTGATTGATATCAAACCAAGATCAGTTTCTCTTTCTCCGGGAGTATCTGTTAGATTTAATATTGAGGGCACCACTTTTCAAGAGGGAGACACATGGACTGTTAGTGATACAAGAATTGGTACCATTGTGAATAAACAAGATGGAACAGCCATCTATACTCAATTGGCTTTGGGAGAAAATACTATTATATTTACCAAAGTAGGCGGAGAAACTGCTGGAACTTTTATTGGGAAAGCTACTGCTGTGGGCATCCCAATCCACGATCATAGTAGTTTGGGCCAAGGTGGTCCAGCTTTCGGAACATACGGTTCGGATTGATACTAGTAAGGTTGCTTCAATCAGTTAAATAACTTATAATTAGGAGGTGATGTCCTATCGTTTGCGAATGTAGAATAGCCGGACTTTTTGAAGTCGGATTTGACGGTATAATCTCTGCTCAAATCACAGGATCTTCCGAATTTATTGATATCGTGAGCCAGTGTGATACGGCTCCCAATGTCTTCACAGATGTTCGGAAACAGCTCAAGGGACCATCTACTGGCACCTTAAATATTACTGCGTATGCTTTCCTCAAAGGATCCACAAATAAATTTCTGGGCACATCTTGTCCTTCCTCCGCTGGGATAGATTTTCCTACCCAACAGCGGTTTGATTGTGAAAATAAAGTCACCCACTTTATAAGAACCAAAACAGGACAGGCTTTCCGAGAGGGTGATCCGATTGATGGGATCACCTTGTTGGGAGAGCTTTGTTCTTTTCAGACAGTTAATGCGAGTGCCCAGAGCGGGCCCAGCACCCGAATAACAGATACGGAACGCTTTATAGGAGCTGACCTTGTTTGGACCGGCCCACCTTTTTCTTTTGATAGTAGAGATCCTGATACTTTAGATTTTACTATTTTGGGTTTGGACGTAAAACTTACAAGTTTTAATATCAACGTAGCTGTGCCCACCATAGCTACGAATAGTTATACTTTCCAATTTGCCATCGAATCTTGCGAGGGGGTACTTTTCTAATGGTAACCAGAACAACATCTTTTACACTTCGATCCAGTACTCCTCAGCCCCTTAAGGGAGAATGCGCAACGCTGAATGAGCCAGCGCCTGCCACTGTAGGGTTTGTGCTCCAGACTTTCAAGGCTGAGAAACAAGTTACAGATACTTGTGAAGATAAAACACAACTGCTTTGTTCTAATGATATGTTAGGATTAGGAGGCAATTTCGTATCTGCGAGTTATTCAGCTCAACGCTTTCTTGATCCCGATACAGACGAGATTGTCTTCAACTCTTCTGAGGTTAGAGATCGAGAGATCATTGAGGAAGATGAGGTACCGGGAGCCGGTAATCTGTAATGGCTGAAGAGTTTGAATTTATAGATTGTCCGACTATCAGTATCCAATATCAACAGAATGGGCTAGCTACTGTTTCTTTTACAGTTGTTTCGACGGAACAAGTTCCAGGAGTCAGTCCTATACGTGATTATACTCAATTGACTTTTGGAGGAATAGATTTCAAAGGGTTTATAACACAATTGGCTTCATCAATTATTCCCGCATCAACACCCTCAGTTTTTGAACATAGATTTACCTTGATAGCGACAGGTTGCGCGGTGGATTGTCCACGCGGTTCGTAAAGAAAGGACAAAATAATGGCTACAGCACATATTCATGAAGGATATACTGAAGACGAAATAACATCTATGCAAGAGAGAGAAGCTAAATATTGGAATGAGCGTCAGGAAAATCCTAATATATTTTGCCCCATTCCCTCTTGTTTGGCTGAAATAACTTTAGACAATAGTTCTAAAGACTATAAAAATTATTTTCTATACGTACAAAGCCGAACTAGCGGGGCTAGGCCGACATGTTTTAATTGTTTTGAGAAATTAGAAGCTGCTCGGGGGGAATAAAATGTCTTGCTGTGGAAGACCTGATAATAGAAATAAGAAGAGCAGCGCGGCTGGTTATTATGAGCGCTATGGATATCTATCTTCTCGCCAGCGACAAAAGCAGGCAGAGTTAGGGATTGCCCACTGTAATTCTTGTGATGCATTTACTTCTGGGGATCCTTGTACTATTTGTGGTAATCTTAAAAAAGCAGTAGAGGAAAAGGCAAGTTAAATGGTTGTCATCATAGGCGCCGGAACCACGGTTACATCAAATCTGATTACTAGTGGTTTTGTTTCAGTCAGCTTTAGTCTGTCTCCCACGGTAGAAAGACTTTTTCAGCTAGGAGACTTTGATCCTTTTGATGTTAATGTTCAAACTCAAGAGAGCATTAGTATAACTAATTTTGGAGGAGCATCATCATCTCTTGCTTTGGCTCCTTCTGCAGCTTGTGTTGACAGCACTGCTAGAATGGATGTTACGATAACCCCTGCTCCTTGTACTGGTTCTACAGTTCCTATTACAAGAACTGGCACTGATGCTTTGTTTATTAATAGCTTTTCTTATTCTAAAGACTCTCAAGGCTTCGGACAGGAGACTTGGAGTTTGCAGGGGAAGCCTATCTTAGTGGGCTTTACAGGAAGTACTGTTTTTATTCAAGGTTTTGCTGAAGGAAATCAATTGGTCGGTACAGATATTGTTAGCGATGACGGAGTGGCCTTGACCAGCAGTACTACTGGTCTGTTTGATGCTGAGGCCAGGAATCTACAAGTGAGTGCTGGGTCTCCTGGAATAGGACAGGATGATACCCAACAGTTTGGTAAAGTGACTGCTATTGGAGGCGGAGTAGGTAAAGAAGACGGAAAGAGGGGCACAGCTAGTGCAAATGTTCCTCACCAGATTGTATTCTTCTAAAATGGAGCAAGGTTTATGCGCGTTTTAAATAAATTCCGATTAGAGTTGCGCTGGGATAAAGTAGGATACCCGACAGAAGATATGGCTGCTTTAAAAGGTGCGTATTTTACAGGACCTGTGCTGAAAGAAGCAGCAAAGATAAGCCCCAATGACCAGCTAATGCTGGATATGACGTACCAACATATGATCTTTATTCCTGACTATTACCAAGCCCTTTTGCAATGGAAAGGGGTAGAGTATAGGGATGACAAAGTATTTTTGAAAGGCGCAACACTTAAAGGCAAGCATCTAAATTCAATAGAGCCTTTAACTGCTGCCGACTTTATCCTTATAGATTGTAAAGAACATGAGGAGAAGAAACACCCTTATCATTTAGTTTATTGGGCGGAAGTATGCAAAGAAAATAAAGAGGTGAAGTATTAATGGCTATTTTACCTTCTGGAAATATTTTTGCGGCCGGCCCTGCAGTCTCTGGAAGTAAAGCTACAGCAGCACATTGCTGGAAGTATTGTCCTTATTCTACTCAGATCACCAATTATAATGATGACTCTCGGATACCAGAAATAGAGAAAGTTTTTCATAGCGAAACAGACGGACAAATGCATTCGTATTCTTTAGGTGGCCCCATGGGATGGGCCTGTGCCGATAACGACTGCCCTTTCTTTACAGGGGTAGCCACAACAGCAGTATCAACAAGTAAAGGTAGGCGTTTTGTTCCAGCCTCAGGTACTACAGCCTGTCCAGAGGACCTACCGACCCTGTCTGGGTCAGTAGCCGTTGTGACAGGTACACGAACAATAGTTTCGGGAACAAGATTTTTTGAAATATAATAAAAGGAGGAAATTACAGTGGCAGTTAACGTAACCGTACGTGACCTTGTCAACTTCCCGGGCGGAACTCCTAAAACAATCACAGTAGATATTATCCAGGTTGTTCCCGCAGGAGGAAGTCCAGAAGGTGACGAAATATGGGTAACTTCATCTACAACTACTGCAACAGCCTCTGGTGGCGCAGCTATCGAAAGCATTTTTAGAAACGAAATGCTCAGAGGCTTTATTAGAAGTTCCGGTTTTGTAACTGGTAACTTTACTCTTGATGTTGTAGATCCCAGAATTAAAATAGCTATCGATGAAGAGATTGTTGCTGGGGTAACTATTACTCTAGCTTCAGGGACTAACTTACTTGCTGCAGACGTTGCGGCAGATATTGAAGCCAAAATACAAGCTCAAGCCAGCATCGGAGGAGGCGGAGCCAAAGTTGGTAATCTTTCATATCTAAACGCTCAGGTTAGATTTACTACTGATAATAAATTCCAGATTGAGTCAGGAACAGTTTCTGATACCTTTACTGGTGCAGGAAAGAGTTCTGTTAATGTGGGAACACCTGATAGTGGCACAGATGTTAGAACCAATCTCGGATTTGATCTTTCACTGTCTAGTGAAACCTTAGCAGCACGAGAAATCGTAGAAACAGATCTAGCCATCGCTTATACTTCTGGTGATCTTTTGGAAGTAACTAGTACTGCCGGGCTTGATGCGGGGGATTGCGTCTTGGTCACAGATGGAACTGATTCTCAAAATGTATTGGTTTCTGGTGCAGGTGCTTCAGCGGGACTATCGGCCTCTGAGATTCGTTTTGTTACCACGTCTGGAGTAACCACTGGTCTAGCTAAGACATATGGGATCGGCACATTAGTTAGAAAGATACACGAAGTCGATGTAAAGGAGCCGGTTTCAGCAACCACCACTATTGATGAACTGTACAGGTTCCAGATCGATAGTAAGGTAAATCAAATCGATTTCTCGGCCTAACTTAAAATGGTTGTTTTTTTTCTGCGCAACAGCAGGATTCCAGATGGAAAAATTGTACCTGTTACGATATCTCTAACCCTAGACGTTTTAAAACCTACGTTAGCAACAGGTACGGAATTTCCTGATTTGGGAGATCCAGAAGGTGATCAGGTTTGGATTCTAACCCTCGACACACCTGAGCCTGATGTAGCAGGAAATCCAATTTCTACGGAAGTTGTTAACGTTCTTTCAGAAGACACAGTCCATTTTGAGATTGAAGCGGCTTTAGGAAGAATTGGTAGACAAATAGATTGGGGCACTCCTTTGCCAGATACTCAACCGCCCCGGCTATTAGAGATTACTCCGCCGTTAGATCAAACTACGGGGGTTAGTATTTTTAGTAATATAATAGCAAGAATTCAAGACCCCTTGCCCGCTGCTGGAATAGATCTTTCTACCTTGAATGTACGGTTGAATGATTTTCCTATTGTAACTAGTGGAATTGCTGAGCCCGGAAAAGACGTACAATTTAGAGGTAACGTTTTTGATCTGACGGTTATTCATAGGCCTAAAAGAATTCTAACGTAATAGAGGTATAGTATGGTTCAGAATATTAGACTTTTAAATCCTAATATGGTCCGTGATGATGGATATTTTTTCAGTTTCGATGAAGAAACTGATGTAATGGTCCAGAAAACAGACGACGGAACCTTGGCTTTTGCTTACCCTTTAGATACGACTATCTCTAGCGAAGTTACTTCTTTAGGCTTTGATGGTGAAAGTTTTTGGTCTATGGAAAATATTACAGGCACAGCAAGCGATGGGTTTAGAATTCGAAGATGGGTTATTGAGAATTTTGTCATGGTATTACAACAAACTTTTACTTTTGCTACTGATTCTAACGACACTTTTGAATCCGCAGCTTTTGCCATAGAAAGATATGAAGGTACTCTTACCAGCGGAGCAGTAGAAAACACCAGTACTACAAATGTCAGTTTTGATACCACGGTTTTTGGTTTACTAACTCCCGGAACTAAAATGTTTTTAGGACCTAGCACCAAAGCAGGCTTTGTAGGAGAAACTGAAAGCGTTACCATCAGTACCACTGGAGGAGGAAATTCAGTTACGTTTACTAGTCCCTTAACTAATGGATTTACTTCTGGAGATCCAGTTGTTTTTAGTAAAAATATATGGTTCTTTAATGAAAACTTTTTGAAGACTCTTGGCGTCGGAGCCCTATATAAGATCAGCGCATTAGATGGTACTATTTCTAGCCGCACCTCGGGCGGAGCATTTGTAACTGTTAATGCTGCAGACTTTGTAGAGATTGATTCTTTTAGCGGCAGTTTAGCCATCCATAACAAACCATTTCTAATTTTTATGAGGACTAATAACTTACTCTTTATCGATATAAATGACTCTAATTTGATTACAGAGCTTTCTTCAATTCAAAATAATTTGAGTATTTCTACTACCGAAGTTTTTGAAGTGTTTGATTTGGGACATGAAGGGAACACCCTATTTAGACTGCAAAAGAAATTCAATATTGCAGGAAATGAAACAACTGAAACTACACATAATTATCAACTAGCCACATTTAGGCCTTTCCCCACGGCTATAGCAATAACAGCAGTCCCGGCTGTCTTGCCTGCAGATAGCGGGGCCTCTAGTTCAACTATAACAGCCGTGGTTACTGATCAGTACGCTCTACCTTTTGGAGGGGGCGGGGCCACAATCCAATTTTCTACTGCAGGAGGGGGTACAGGGTCTACTTTGAGTGAGCTTGGCTTAATTTCTCTGCCTGTCAATGGGACGGTCGTTGTTACATATACTACAGGAGACGCTGCGGGATTAGTGACGATCTCAGCAGAGGTTAGAATATAAGGATGGGCAGCGGATATGCCTGTAAACATTGAAATCAATGATGGAAATTTTTCACTCGGACCAGATGTTGGCTTTTTCTATACGGCAAGTTTTAGTTTGCAAGCATTAGTTAAAGTTGAGGCAGATGGTACTGTAGTTCCTCCAACTCTTTTTGTGACTAACTCTACTTTTCGTAACCCAGTTAAAGAGTTACATTTTGATGGAACTTTCTTCTGGACACTAGAAGATTTACCTTCAGATCTTGGAATAGTTATTAAGAAGTGGAGGCTGTTTCCGTTCAAAACATTTCTTTTCCCTAACGTTTCTCCATCGGAGTTACGTTGGCAAGATGAACTTACTTTAATTCATGTTCCCAATATCCGTTGGGCGGCCGACGCATTTGCGATAGAGCATTATCATCGAGAATTTGATGGCTCCTTTCTTCAAGGTGTTAATTCTATTAGATTAAACGACGTTAGTAAAATTTCCATTGGAGATATTCTTTACCTTGGACCTAGTGGTTTTGGTGGTTTTATAGGCAACGAGGAACAAATCACTGTGCTGGGGATTTCTGGAAATGATATTTCTTTTTTCAAAGCCGGAGGTTTAGAAAACAGCTATCTTTCCCAAGACCCTGTAGATTTTAGCCAGGGTATTTTTCTGTTCAATCAACATTCGTTTACTGGGCAAGAAGACGATAGAGGGGCCCTGATTAAATTTTCTTATCCTGAAAAAACACAGGTTTTAGCAGACACAGGTGGAAAGTATGCTAACGTTACTGCGGCTGATTATGACTCAACTATTCTTTGTTGGGTAAGAGCATTTCAAATTATTCAATTGAATATAGATAATCCCACCTTCGATCTTAGTACATCTCAAGAGTCTAATCTTGTAGAACAAGACAAGAAAACTCTCATAGAGGTTTTTGATCTCATCGCGGATCTTGGTGCAAATCTTTATTTTAAATTACAAGAAAAAGAAACTACGGAAGATCTCGGGAGTGGGACTTTAACGACCGTTGACTTTAGTCCTAAATTTAATTTTCAGACAATTAGTAACTTACCCTTTGTTAATTCTGTAGCTTTGGAAATGGAGGATACTCGTTTTACAGCGCCGTTTGCTTCTGCAGATACTATAGCTATCCGCGCCCATGTAAGAGACCAGTTTAATTTTCCTGTGTTAAGTAAAAGTGTACAGTTCAGTGCAACGATTAATCCTTTTAGTAATCCAGGAGTAATAGGAACGTTCAGCCCTGTTATTGATATTACTAATACGTCGGGAATTGCTGAAACTGTTTATACTCCCAGCGTAACTCAGGATGAGATACTAGTAGATATTCAGGCGGAAGTATTATAATGGGATCAGAAATTGTTGAAGCTGTTGTCAAACAAATTGGAAGGATTATAACAAATCCTAATGCTCTAGTTCCCGATGTTAGCAGGCCCATCGAACAAATAGCTGTTGATCCTTTTATTAGAAGTTTCGAGCCTCTTCAACAAGTTGCTATTTTGACTACAGCTAAGGTAGGTTCGGAAGAATTTTCCAACCCCATTGAACAAGTAGGAATTATAGAATTTGCTGGAGGTATTCCTGCAGCTGAAGACGCTGACGGCAGCATCATACAACAATTTATTCTATCCTCTGAGCCTGGTAAAACACAAGGAAGCACATATAACGGCCCCGTTGAACAACTTGAGTTTACTACAGCAGATTTGAGAGGAGGAGTTGGTCCTGATGTTAGCAACCCTGTTCAACAGTTTATTTTAAGTAATATAGTAAGTAGAAGTAAGCCTGTGGAACTAGTGGATAATGTAACTAATACTGTTAGTATCACACAATTTGATTTTATAGATCTTATCTTCCCCCCATGTAACAGTACTAAAAATCCTGTTGACACGAATATTCTTTGGAGAATCAAGGATTTCGGGTTTGAATTTAACATAGAAACTCTTATATTTAAAGTGAACGGAGTTCCTGTTCAAGACACATCTAACTTTTCCATCACTGCTATCGCTGGCGGTCTTCAATTAGATTTTGATCCTCCAGATGATTTTGGTTTTAATGAAGAAGTTGAAGTATTTTTAGATATAGAAGATACCGCCGACCCGCCTAATGCTTTTATCTTTCGATGTAAATGGACAACTGTTCCAGACACACGTTCTCCTATTGTTGCAAATGTGGAGCCGGAATGTGACTCCACTGATGTAAATGTATTAGCCCCTGTAGAATTTGATATCTTAGATGTTGGGGCTGGAGTAGATCAAACTACAGTTCGTTTGACTATTGAAGGAGTTACTGTATGTAGTGGGGTGTCTTTTGACCCCATTACTGTCCCTGGTTCCGGAACGGGATTTCATGTTACATTCGAACATCCTGACGACCCTTTCCGGTTTGAATCTTTTGTGACTATCGGCATAGAAGCTACAGACCTTTCTCCCCAGAGAAATTCTACTCTCTTTGTGTGTTGTTTTCAAACAGAACAAAGTGAAATTCCGACATTTATAAATTTTGATCCTGATCCATGTGAGAGTTTTGTTGATAATACTACTGGGTTAACATTTGAGGTTTACGGAGTTGAAGACGGAATAGATATATCCACCCTAGAAGTGAGGGTGGATAATGAACTTCGTAAAGTTTTTGTGAGACCTAGGGTACTAAGATCTCAGTAAGGAGGTATTAAATTGGCTGTCCAACAAGGCGAGTTAGCGGCAACAGATACTACTAAAGATATGGAAAGTTTTTACAACGACGTTGTTGTAACTGCCGTCACTGATGTAGATAGAATCTTACATAACGGAACTCAATTTGTGAGGCTGGTCTTACAGAGACCGCAGGCAGTGACTTCAGATAGTGGTTCAACTAGTTCTCCCGATAGTTTGGCAACTGTTTTAGAATATATAGATGGTCGGTTTATAGCCAGTCCTAGCTCCGGTGTAAATCTTATACGGATAGGTTTTGCTGCCGGACAATTAGTTGAAACTACTACAGTTATTGTTTATAGTATTCAGCCTATTGATGATACGCCTGCCAACTGGACAGTAGCAACGAGCCTTGATGGGACTGATGCTCAGTTTATTCTCTCTAATTTTCAAGCAACTAGTTTATCAATTGCCGAAACAATCGAAATAATAGATAGTGTCTCTCAATTTAAGTATGTGATTAGTTTTACTGCCCCTTCTATCGGAGGTCTTAGATTCTGGAGAGTAACACATACGACCCTAGGAAAGTTTGATGATGTTACGGAGGTTGAAATTGTAGATCCTTTAACTCCAACTTTATCTTATTTTAACACAGATGGGAGTTTTGCTAGTCCTGCTAGTTTCGAGAAGACAAATATTTTAGATGGTTGTTTTGATACCACTGTTACGCCTAATGGTGTATTTTATACGATTCGTTTCAATGCTGACACAGTAGGAACTACTTCTTTAGCTTTGAGTGATGATTTTAGCGATGCTGAAGCAGGTTCCGAAGAACTCACAAACAACTTTAATCCCGCCCGTTGGACAGAAAGTAGTATAAATAGCCAATTTCTTCGAGTGTCAGAACAACTTTCTTATAATGTTGCGGCTGGAAAAGGACAATTAGAAACCACCTACGCCCTTGAGGGTGATTTTGATGTCCAGATACTTGTTGATCCAACTACTTTAACTACAGAACAGATGTGGTTTACTATTAGAGCGTTGGATGAGGATAATAAAGTAATAGGTAGCGAAGGTGTAGGTTTAGAAACTTCGCCCACAAGTTCTGGAGTTTGGTTTGCTACCAGGATTGCTAATTTTGTTAATTCCACCGCTGCTTGTGATTTGAAAGAAGCCCGGCCGCTATGGCATAATACTGCTTCTGGAACAGATTCTTTCACAATAACCTTTAGCGGCGGTGTTTGGAATGTTTCTGGGACTCTTACAGGAGCATTAGCTGATGCTAGTACGGGTGTATTGTATGATGAAGGAACTGATGTAAGTACACCATTAGAATTCTTGGTTTCTTGTACTGCTTCTCCGACAACAGGTGAGAAATTTGAGTTTGATGTAATTACTGATAATGTCAAGAAGGATCCCCTAGTAAATGGAACTATGGGGGTTACCAGAAGTGGAACTTTCATGACTACTAATTTTGTCCATCTTGATAATTTTACCCATGTAATACCTTCAGGCGATGTGAATATAGAATTATTTGGAAATACAGATGGGACTGTGGCCATTATTGCCGATGATTATGAAGTTGTCGCAGGGAGTGGTGTGTTCCCAGATATCGCTGTTTTCACTATAGAAAAAACAGACTCTGATGGAAACGTAACGGGCTCACCTTTGATTGAATCTTTTGATGTTATTGGAGATTCTAGTAAAAACTATAATGATTTCTTGGACGGAAGAGTTCAGATTGCCTGCTCATCATCTGGAAGCTCCGGAGGAGGGCACATCTATGTTAAGATTGATAATAAGCTCTTCAAGTATCTAAACAACATTGCTCTTGCCTCAGAGGATGGGAGCAGCGCTGTAGTAAGCACAACTGCGCAGATTGAGAAGGATGGAACAAATAGCTTCTCTTGGACATTTGAATCTGGGGTTGCTTTTGGAACACCATTCTTAACATATATAGAACACGATAATGGATTGGATATCACCCAGCTTAAGACGCTTGACAAAGATACTTTACTTGATACAACTAGTTCTAAGGAGATTTTGTTAGACATCAATAATTATGAAACTAACCAGTTTCGAGTATTTTATGACCAGAATGATTTTGATACTTTATATTTCGTGGATGTTTCAACCAACCTCCAATCTTTTAACTTGGATGATAGAATCTCAGCCTTTATGGCAGTCAACGCGGAAGACGTTACCTTGGCTGCGGGAACTTCCCAGCAGACTTTTGTCAATGCAGACGTTATCAACGCTTGGGGAGAAGCATTGGATGGTAAAGATGTCACATTCTCTGTTACTGCGGGAGATGGCGCGGTAACTCCGTCTACTGATACCACAATATCTGGGGGTAGAGCAACGACCCAATTTACTGTAGGAAGCACAGTGGGTGTCAGCACTGTAACTGCAACAGTCACTGAAACTTAAAGGTGAGCATGCGTGATTATAATACAATCCACAGCCACATTAGTACAGGCCTCAGGGATAGAAAGCTTCACTATACAAGGACAGGCGGGCGGACCTACAAATGCTAACACTCTTGTTCAGATAGGAGCACCTGAGTCTTTAACCCACATCGTAACCCCAGGCGGGTTTAGTAATAGTAATGAAGTTATACAATTTGGAGGCGTATCGCAGACCACGGATTTGATTCTTGAATCGGCTCTAGAGATAACTTCCTCCGGGCAATTTGTTGTTTTCTTTCCTGAATTTTCAAGAAGTGCAACTCTTTTTGGAGTTCTTGGCACTTCGGGAACTGCAGAAAAATTCTTTGATAGGTCTCCGTTCTTTTTTACTCCTTCGGAGACGGACCCGAACACTTTACGAGACATTAGCGAAGCCCAACAGTTCTTATTGTTCAGCAGCACTAGCATTATTGGTGAAGAAAATGTCCGTAATACTCCTAGTCTCACCACAATAATATCGGTGAAAGGAGATACATTTGACGATTTTGTAATTCAACCTCAAAACCTCATAACTAATGGGAGTTTTGAACAAGATCTTTCGGCTTGGGAAGTTGAAAAAGGAGATAGCTCGGATATAGCAGAAGTTAGAACAGACCAGCCCACAGGTGTAGGTTTTGATGATTCAAATCCTGTATCACCAATTGATGGCACCAAAATGTTGTATATGCGTAAGTCTATTACTGCTGGCGTGGTGTCTGTAAAACAAATAATACGCCCAGGAAAATTGAAGTCTGGTCAACTACGAGATCTTTCCTTCTCTATCGTCCCTGATGCCATATCTACATTTGCACAGTTTACATTTTCTATTGCTTTCTTTTCTGGTGGAGTTAGAAAACATGCAATCCAATATAGCTTGGCTGGAATAGGTATTCCAAGTCCTTTACCAGAAGAAATTGACCTTCCTTCTTCTACAGTCTCCTTAGCAGGCGCAGTTGAAGATATTTTTAATACCTTTAATCGTAATATAAGAAGCGATATGTCGTTTGCAACCTTTGATTTTGATGAAGTACAAGTTTGGTTAGTCGCAGATAGAACTTCAAGCCAGACCGATCTTTTAATTGATGATATTTCTCTTACTGTATCTGATCCACCGGAACATCTTAAATTTACTGACAACCTTGCTCATATAATTACGACCCATCCTACAGCCTCGGGTTTTCCATTCACTATTTCTGGATCGGGTGATATCAATCAAATAGATCAAACGGGACCGTTTTTTGATGAGACATCGCCCGCCTCTGGTACTACTCTTAATGTTCCAGATACCCAAGTAGAATTTCATATTAAGGATGGAGGGACTGCTTTAGATCAAGGAAGCATTGACATTTTTATTGACGGGCTACAAGTTATAACTGCAGGCACCACAATTACCGGAACTACGTGGCCTATTGCATCAAAAACAGTATTAGCCCCTAACGATATTGAATATATCTTTACTCGCGGAGAAGATTTTCTTCAACAATCTGTAGTTGTTGTTAGTGGCTCTATGTCTGATTTTGCTTCACCTCCTAATCTTACAGACGCTTTTTATAGTTTTATTATCCTTGGGTCCGGTTCTCTTGATGCTACTATTTCTGGAGCGCCTGATGCTGATCCTCCTGTAATTACTCCTACCGATCCTACGGCCGGTCAAACACAGGTTTCTCCCAATACCGGAGTTCTTTGGACTACTACAGATGACGCTTCTGGAGTTGATTCTTCTACAGTGAAGTTATTCCTGAACGGAGGAATAAGAGTTGACGGAAGCACAGTTACTGCTGGAAGTTTGGAACGAATAACTAATACAAGCAGAGGTTTTGATGATGCATTTACTCCTGATACTCCGTTTACTTTTGGAAGTACAGTTACAGGGACTATAGAAGCAACAGATAATGACGGTAACTTCACATCCCTAAGTTATGAATTTACAATTACTCCAGATGATACGTTAGATATTACTAATTTCTTTTTAGCAGAAAATGAATCTACCTTGTTGGGTTCAGGAACGGAGCTTAGCGTCTGTGTTGAAGACTTTACCCACGGTGTAAGTGTAACTGGGACCTTCCTAACTATAAATAATGCTGTACCTTCAGGCCTTGTTACGGCTATAAGTGGGACTCCCAGCAGCGGTACCGGTCCGGCTAAACTAACTTTCTCTGTCTTATTAGAACCTTTGATAGATTTCCGAGAAAATCTTGACGTTCTTGTTCATGCTGAAAATAATTTCCCAGGCAGTTTCCCAGTAATTAAAGAACAACTATTCATCTTGAGACCAGGATATGATGTAGTGTGGCCCAATAAGACCGAGGATCAAGAGGGAGGACCAGAAACAATATTCCCATTCATAACGAATATTGAGGTTTTAACAGACATAAAAAACTTTGCTAAGAATTTTGGAGAAACTTCTGAGTTCTTCAAATTTACAACAGAACAACAGTTCTTTGCCGACCTCGGCGCAAACCTAATATCTAATATCAAGGTCGCGGATTTATCCGCGACCCTAACGAGTTTAAATCCTTTCTTTGTGTACGGCAAGACTATGACATTAGAAATCGAAGCTGACGATTTGGAAGGAAATCAGCTCAGATTTACTCATATATTTACAATTGAACCAAAACCGACTTAAGGAGGTAAAGACATGGTTGCTGTTAGTAGGTTTGTTGAATTTTCAGTGAACTCACAAACCTTCGCCACCGGGTCTAGTACCGATTCTGGAGGAGCCACATTTGGTTCCCGAGGTTTCAGCAGAGGGACAGGTCTTTCAGTAGGTGAAGATACCTTCAGTATCACATTAAATAGTAATGACCAGTTAGCGGTCAATATTAACGGTACTGGCCCCGAAACAATCACATTAACTTCTGGGACAGATCTGGACCCCCGCTTTGTGGCGAGGGATATAGAATTTAAACTCCATTCGGCTAATTCGGCCGATGGGTTTAAGTTTGCTCAATGCACTTGGAGAAATGGTGGAGGCGGAACGAACGCAGATAACTCCTTTATTATCCATTCAGGAAGACTAGGTAATAATGGAGGGGCTAATGACATAAATGTTACATCTCCTGGTGGCCGGGACGCGCGCGCCACTCTTGGATTTGATACAGTTGTTGAAACGGCTGGGTCAGATTTTGCTACACTTTTTCCGACCTCTACATATACAGGTAACGCAACTGTCTCTGGTGTTTATGGTGGACAGTTTGATGACTTCTACACCATTATGATTGCAGAGGCCGAAACTGTAGAAGCTTCGGTAGCTGGGGGAGGTAATACATATGCAGGAACTGCTGAAACTGGCGGTCTCTATACAGGAGCAGCAGATGACGCTTATACTGTTACTATTGATACTACGAATGGGTCTACGATGGGCGCTGGGGGTGGAAATGTTCCCCAGTTTACGGTAACAGATGTGCCGGGGACGGATGATAATGCTAATCCCATAGAATTACTCTTCCCTGACCATTGGTATGATGTTGGAGACCTTGGGGCGAGAATTAGATTTACAGATGCTGTATTTGGAAATGGAGATACCTTTACAATTAATGGGTTTACGGCTTCTGGAACTGGTTACCCGAAGGCGGTTGGTGCTGCTGAATATATTTTCTCTTCTTATCAGGAAGATTCTTCTAAGATTCACAGTATTTCGGCCATCACTACTTCTACAGGGCCTGGTACTCAGATAGGAACTCGTGGAGTTACGATTTCTTTTAGTAACTCTGGAACTATGAGCTTGGGAGAAACATTTAATATCATGTGCCGAAGCCCCCAGCCGACCAATAGTGATGTTACCCAACTTAACTTTGGTAATGTTACGGTATCCACAAATAGTCCTGTAAAGACAATTTGGTTTGAGCTTATCAGTGGCGCTGTTTCAATGAGCACAGTTAAGTTTAGTCTCCAGTCTGATGGCACCTTCCAACATCACGATCAGGGAGACAATGATACCGAGTTCCATTTTGGAACTGCGGGAGCAGCTAATGACGCTCCAGGTTCTGGCCCTACCTCCAATGCCCAGGTTGAATTCTCAGTAGACACAGATGGGCTTGGAAATATTACAGCCACAGACATTGATTCTGATACGCCGCCCACCAACTTGTTTGCTACTAAAGCCGACTTGGCTGTAGTCAGCTCTGCTGACAATGCTGAGGATATTGGAAACTATCTTGGTGCAGCAGTAAGTGATTTTATGTGGTTAGCTATTAAACTAGGAGCTAACGAAACAGGAGCAAATTCTACGATTAATTATCGAATGTTCTTCGACTTTAGTTAAAGGAGATTTTCATGGTTTGGATTGGAGAGCGGGAAATTATAATGCCCAAAGGCTGGATAGTCCAATATAAAGATGGCTCGGTTATTTATGAGTCAGATATGCCTTGGAAGAAGCTCCCCAATAAGAAAGACATTCGACGGGTTATTCAAAAATGGGAAGACCGTATTTGGAGCTTAGATGATAAAGAGCATTATACCGTGCCTACAACGAGAGGATATATAGACGTAAATTCAGGATCAATTTCTACTGGAGGTATACATTCTAGAGCCATAGGCTATTACGATTTGGAGAACAAATGTAAGGTTTATCTTCGGGTCGAAGAGGCCACGGGCAAAATGTCATACGAAACAGAGCCATTCTAAGTAAGGGGAGGAAAGGTAACAAGTGGTAAAGTTTCTGTCTGGAGGACAACGCGACGGAGAACGGATACCCCTTTGCACTTACTGGCGTAATGATGTAACAACTGATACAAGTGAAGATTTTGCACAGCTTGAAGGGACTGGCGAAACGTTTGCCCAGCAAGGCAAAGGACAAAACAGTGCTATAGGCGATTTTAACGGACAATGTATTGCTAATGCTTACTTCAAACGAGAAGATATCACTTGTTTCAATGACGGTAGGTGTGATGAAGAGGGGAAGTGTCTACCGTGTTCCAAATATACTTA